>Ga0181580_10000852_pt1 | contig 23631 bp, 23 predicted proteins | sample 071ome_23_FD_132413 | JGI IMG/M metagenome (GOLD analysis project Ga0181580, IMG submission 132413) | Coastal salt marsh microbial communities from the Groves Creek Marsh, Skidaway Island, Georgia - 071403BT metaG (megahit assembly) | ecosystem: Environmental > Aquatic > Marine > Intertidal... | reverse complement strand
TCTGCTTAACAGATGTTATCCTGTAAACTCAGATAGTTCTGTTCTTTTTCATGCAGCGGCAGGTGGGGTTGGATTAATTGCCGGACAGTGGTTAAAAAAAATTGGAGCAACAAGCATAGGAACTGTTGGTAGTGACGAGAAGATCCCCCTGGCTAAAGAAGCAGGGTTTACCCACGTTATTAATTATAATAAGAGTGATTTTGCTGAATCCGTTAAAGATATAACCGGCGGAAAGGGTGTAGATGTTGCATATGACAGCATCGGACAGGCGACATATCCAAAGACATTAACCTGCCTTCGCAAATTTGGTTATTTTATATCATTTGGGCAGTCAAGTGGCGCTATCAACAATTTTATGATGTCTGACCTAGCACAAAATGGGTCTCTTTATGCCCAACGGCCTACATTATTTAATTTTATCGATACACCAAAAAGTCTAGATGAAGTATCAGGTAATCTTTTTAATATGATTAAAAATGGCCATGTAAAAATTAGCATAAACCAACGTTTTAATTTACAAGATGCAACCAAAGCCCATCAAGCTTTACTAAGTAGAAAAACCACTGGGACGACAGTTTTTGATGTATAAAATGACTATTTATTAACGCTGATATGTAGACCTATCTACTCATCACAAGTATGTATAGGTAAATCTAATAATGCTCTTTGCCTTAGCCATTGGCTAGGACGATATCGATCATCGCCTGTAATAAATTGTAAGCTACTCATAATATTATAACAGCGTTTAACACCAATTTTATCTGCCCATTCTATTGGACCATGAGGATAATTCAAACCTACGCGCATAGCTTGATCGATATCAGTTGGCTTTGCAATTCCAATTTGTGCCATTTCACATCCTAAGTTAGCAATCATTGCAGTGATGCGTTGAGCAATAAACCCTGGTGAGTCCTTTATCAAAATTGCTTTAATATCTTGTTGCATTAAGGCACGTACAAAACCATCAAGATGTGTTTGACTTCTTCCTGGAGGGGTCATCAAAGTGATAGATTCTTCATCTTTAAAAAGCATGTCTACAGCAATTAGGCGCTTATAATCACATCTTGTTCTTTCAATATACGCTGAGCAATCTTCACCATAGAGTTCAGCAATAATTGGGGATTGCCCATCATCATGTTCCAAAACACTAAACCCCTTATTTAGCAGATATTTAGAAAGGCTCTGAAAAGTTTTGTCTGTTATTACCGTTGTAAGCGGTATCGTCTCTGTTGCTGGAACATAGATTGGATTAATATCCTTTTTAAGCCCATTCTTATCGTAGATATAACTACCATGATTTGTTTTACGGCCAAATCTTGCGGCCTCAAATAATTGCATATGTGGAAATGAAGTTTTAATTCTAGGATCTTGATTGTAACCATTATAAATCAATTGGGTTACAGGATAATTAACATCTATTCCTGTAAGATCAGCTAACTCCAAAGGTCCCATCATAAAGCCAGCATGAAGGCGCATGATGTAATCAATCTGACTGGGTGTTGCAATGCGTTCATGTAATAACCGCATGGCTTCAGTTGTGTATGCACGGCCACCAAAATTAACAAGAAACCCAGGCGCATCCTTCACTTGAACAGGCAATTTACCCATTCCAGATGACAGAGATTTTAACACCTCCACTGTCTTATTTGAGGTTGCGGGGCCAGCAACTACTTCAACTAGTTTCATCAATGGTACAGGATTAAAGAAATGTAATCCAGCAACCCGATTAGGCAATCGACACTGGCTGGCTATAGATGCTATTAGAAGTGACGACGTATTGCTTGCAATGATGACATCATCAGAAATAAATTCTTCCAGCTGATTGATGATATTAATTTTTAAATCAAGATTTTCATAAACTGCTTCTATAATGACTGAACATTTACTAAGGTCACCTAAGGTTTCAGCAATATTAATAGACTTAATTGCTTTATCGGCAGCCTGTCTTGAGATCGTTTCCTTTTCAACAAGCCTATTGATACGGTTAGTAATTTGACTAATTGATTTTGTTACCATTTCTGGTGAAACATCATAAATAAAAACTGAATGTTCTGTTGTGACCAGTGTCTGAATGATTCCTTGGCCCATAACTCCACAGCCAATTACACCAATATTTTTTACATCTCTTTTAGTCATAATTTATAATATGCAAATCAAATGTGAGACAGAACAATAGTTGCTGCAGATGAAAAACTACCACCTACACCATGAACAACAGAAATATCAACTTTATCAACTTGTGCTGGAGAGGTGCCACGAAGCTGCCGAATGGATTCCTGCAATGCATACATACTATACATTCCAGAATGCATATAGGATAAGCCTCCACCATTTGTATTAACTGGAAGGCTACCCCCAACTGAGGTGTGGCCGTCTGCAATAAAATCAGCTGCTTCACCTCGACCAACAAAACCCATATCTTCGAGACCATAAATAGGTAAATGTGCAAATGCATCATAAATCATGAGATGATCAACATCATTATGATTTATACCTGCCGAAACAAAAGCGTTTTTACTAGAGACCCGAAATGCCTCTGATGTTGTAAAATCCCTCATCTGGCTAATTGTTGGACTTTCAACAGCCTCACCACTTCCCATAATATAAACTGGTCTTTGCTTAAGGTCTTTTGATTGATTTGATTTACTTAAAATAAGTGCACCACCACCGTCTGTTCTCAAACAGCACATTAATAAAGTAAATGGGTAGGCTATCATCCGAGATGAAAGAACATCATCCACACTAATCAAGTCACGAAATGTAGCACGAGGATGATAAGATGCCCATTGCCTTTGAACAACAGGAACCATTGCTAGTTTTTCAATTGAAAGAGAAAAATCTTTCATATAGCGCAAAATTGGCAGAGTGAATTTAGTAGCCGCAGAAGTGACTCCATATGGTATCTCAAATTGCATCAAGGCTTGAGATGGTTGAATAGGATTTGTTGCACCAATACGATGGCGTCCACTTTCACCATGAGTAATTAGAACATTATTACAATAACCTGCCATTAATGCTGCCACAGCGTGCCGAACATGAATAATGAAAGAGCAACCACCTACGGCTGTTCCATCTACCCAAGTGGGTATAATATTTAAGTATTGAGCAATTTCAGTTGGATCATGACCAGCTGTAGCAATGCCATCTATGTCTTTTAAACTAAGACCACAATCATTTAGTGCGTTAAGAGCAGCATCAGCATGTAACTGAACCTGACTAATATTTGGCAACTTACCTAGTTCAGTAGATTCAGCAGCACCAACAATGGCAATTCGTTCTTTAACCATGTTTTTGTCCAGTTGCAGGTCTAAATTGTGGTATTGAAATTTCGTTTTCTCTTTGTTCAAACGCTACTTCTAGTTCCATGTCAAGTTGAAGCAATTCAGGATTAGGCTGACAATCTATTATATTACACATCATTCTTGGTCCTTCCTTTAATTGCACTACAGCAATAACAAATGGTGAATCATAACCTGGAGCTGGAAGATGATTGATAATATAGCTATATAATGTTGCTTTGCCACTTGCGTCAAAAACGAAAACTCTACGGGATGCACAATTTGGACAAAATGGTCTGGGAGGAAAATATATATGCTCACAACTTTTGCATTGCTGAAGTTGCAGACGTTTTTCAGCTGCAGCGGACCAAAAGGATTTAGTCTCGGGTGTAGGAATAGGCAAGGGTCGATTTTTAAACATATAAACTTGCTCTACAATATAAAATGAACAAAAATTCCATAAAAAAATTTATAGCAAAAGCATAGTTTTATTCTGCACCGCAAAAATGGGTTTTGCAATATTTATTGCTATGCCATAAAATATAAAGAACAATTAAGATAAATGAGCTTATTTATGCGCCGTGAATTAGAAACCATATTATCAAACAGTAAAATAGATGATCGACAATTTGTTAATTCATTATCACGTGGACTAAATGTTCTTCAGGCATTTTATCCAAATTGTGGTCCGCTTGGAAATCAGGACCTATCAAAATTAACTGGACTTCCAAAACCAACTATTTCAAGGATCACATATACTCTAACTAGATTAGGATTTCTTACTTTTTTATCTAATATTGGCAAGTATGAACTTGGGCTGCCTATCTTAAATATTAGTAATACTATGATTAGTAATATGCAGATACGAAAAGTATCCCATCAAATTATGCAAGATTTGGCCAATTATGCAGATGCTTCAATAGGTCTAGCTGAAAAATATGCTAACCAAATGATTTATATTAATAATTGTATTGGAAAAACTTCTCATGCGTTGAGCATTAATGTTGGTACATCTGTATCTATTGCTAGAACTTCATTAGGCTGTGCATTGCTGGCCTGTTTACCTGATGATGAAAGAGAATTGATACTTAATCAGGTAAAGGCTGAAACACCCGCTAACAAGTGGTCAGCTATTTATGATTTACAGCAACGTTCTAAAGAACAATACCTGAAAAAAGGATTTTGTATAGTTGATGGCGACTGGCGAAATCATATTTCTGCTGTCGCTGTTCCACTATATATAAAAGAAATGCGCTATTATTATGCGATTAATTGTGCGGGTCCTGCAATTTCTCTTTCTGAAGATAGATTAATGCGAGACATAGGTCCTCGGCTTATCACCGCTAAACGAGAAATTGAAAGTCAACTTAGTATAGGAAAATTATTACCAAATGAGAGATATTGAACAAAGTGCAAATAATATAATGATTGAAACTATTAGGAAATTTGTACGTGAAAAACTTGTTCCTTTAGAATTTGATGTGGCAGAGAATGATAGAGTGCCAGCCAATATTATTAATGATATGAAGCAGCTTGGTTTGTTTGGACTTACTATCCCTACTGAATATGATGGCCTTGGGCTTAATTCTTCTGATGAAGCTAGAGTAATAATGGAACTTGGCTGGACATCTCCTGCTTTTCGTTCAGTTGTTGGCACAACCATTGGTATTGGCTCTCAAGGGATAGTAATGGATGGGACCGAGGATCAGAAAAAAACATTTCTTCCCCTTATGGCAAGAGGTGATGTAACGGCATCATTTTGTCTTACTGAACCTAACGCAGGATCAGATGCCGCATCCTTAAAAACAAAAGCGATAAAAGAAGGTAACTATTATTACATTTCTGGAAGTAAGCGTTATATCACCAACGCTATTCATTCCGGCATTCTAACTGTGATGGCACGATCAAATCCTGATGAGCATGGGGCCAAAGGTATTTCTGCATTTATTGTCGACACAAATAGCGATGGTATAAGTTTTGGAAAAAAAGATGAAAAGATGGGCCAGCGTGGAACAGTAACGTCTGACCTGTATTTTGATAGAGTAAAAGTACCAGCAGATAGAATTATAGGGGGTGTTGCTGGACGTGGTTTTATTACGGCTATGAAAGTACTGGACCGTGGACGTATCCATATTGGCGCTTTATGTGTTGGTACAGCAAAACGATTAATTCATGAAGCTTTAAGTTATGCCAAAGAGCGTGAGCAATTTGGCAAACCAATTGCTGAATTTCAGCTAATACAGGCAATGTTGGCCGATAGTCAGGCTGAATGTTACGCTGCTGAAACAATGGTATTCGATGCAGCCAGACGCTTTGACCAAGGGGAGAAAATAACGATGCAAGCCTCATGTGTAAAAATGTTCGCGGCAGAAATGGTTGGCCGAGTTGCAGATCGTACTGTCCAGATTTTTGGTGGTGCTGGCTATATGGCGGAATATGGAGTCGAGCGGTTTTTCAGAGATGTACGACTATTTAGACTTTACGAAGGAACAACCCAAATTCAACAGCTCATTATAGCCAAAGAAATGATGAAAAATTAGATGATATTGTCCAACAGAACTAGCTTGGCAGAAAAAGTTGTCATTGTTACTGGTGCTGCATCTGGAATAGGTGCAGCAATTGTTAAAACCTTTCAAATGGAAGGTAGCTTTATTGTTGCTGTTGACCAGTCTCCAATAACAGAAAATATCGATAGTATATATCCATTGACTCTTGACATCACTCAACCTCAAGCAATTGAAAATATTATTTTATCAACAAAAAGACGCTTTGGGCGTATTAATATCCTGATCAATAATGCAGGAATTGGAGATGGAAACACAAATAAAAAAAATAACTTGGAAAAATTTGATCAAATCATAGCTACGAATCTTAGATCTGCATATCAATTATCTGATTTGGCTATGGAGGATTTAATTGTTTCACAAGGAAACATTGTAAATATTAGCTCGGTTTTTGCTGTAGCTGGTTTTCGAGGCACCCCAGGATACTCAGTAAGCAAAGGGGGATTATCTGCTATGACAAGACAATTGGCAGCTGACTACAGCCCTAAAGGTGTGCGCATAAATGCTATTGCACCTGGATTAATCAACACTCCCCTTACACGCACATATATCGAAAATAATCCACGCTTTTATGCCTCTATGATTGGTTGTACAGCAATGGGACGTGTTGGCCAACCAGAAGATGTGGCCAACACTGCTCGATTTCTTTGCTCCGATGAGGCATCATTTATCACTGGACAGGTTATAAATGTAGATGGTGGATGGACAGATGTCAGGCATTTCCCATCTTGTAATGATTTGCAAAAAATAAATTCATAAATAGAGGTAGGAAAAATATGAAAGTTTTATTGGTCACTGGAGCTAGCAAAGGTATAGGTAGGGCAACAGCAATTCTTGGGGCAAGAGCAGGTTATCGTGTCTGTGTCAATTATAATTCTAGTAAAGAGGCTGCAATCAATGCGGTGGATCAGATTAGAGCAGAAGGTGGTGATGCAATTAGCATTAAAGCTGATGTGTCGACCGAGGCCGGTGTAAAGATATTGTTTGAGAAAATCGATCAGCAATTTGGACGACTTGATGGGCTCTTTAATAATGCTGGCGTAATTTTACAAACTGAACGAGTTGAGAATATTACCGCAAAACAATTAGAATATTTATGGCGTGTGAATGTGACTAGCCAATTTCTCTGTGCCAGAGAAGCAATTAAACGGATGTCAACCAAGAATGGGGGGTATGGCGGATCGATTGTAAATATGTCATCGGTACATTCGCGCATTGGCGCACCCGGTGAGTTTGTATCCTATGCTGCATCAAAGGGTGCTATAGATGCATTTACTCACGGTCTTTCATTAGAAGTTGTTAATGAGGGTATTAGAGTAAATGCGGTTCGTCCCGGGCTGATTGATACAGATATTCATGCTCTTGGAGGAAATAGAAATCGACCAAATGAAGTTAGCAATAAAATACCAATTGGACGAGCAGGAACACCAGAGGATATAGCCGAGGGAGTGATTTGGCTTATGTCCGATGCAGCATCATATTGTGTTAATACATTATTGGATATCAGTGGTGGCAGGTCATAAGAGCAAAAAAACTAATCAATGGGGCAAAATAATGGAAAATACTTTACCAAAAAATCTTGAAAATCGACTCACTAAAGAAATGGTTGACCTCTATACTATGCAAGGTTATTGGGGCAAAAAAACCATATTTGATTTACTTAAAGAACAGGCAAAGAAAAATCCGGATAAGATAGCTATTGTCGACTCAAGGAGGCATGTAACTTATAGCGAATTATATGAAAATATATTGCGATCAGCTGCACTTTTTAAAAAGCATGGCATTGAAAAGGGTGATGTTATAACTATTCAATTACCTAACTGGATTGAGTTCGTATATATCTTTTTTTCTCTTGAACTCATTGGTGCCATTGCAAATAAAATTAGCCCTGATTTTCGCTTCAAGGAAATTGAATTTATTCTTAAGTTTTCTGAAAGCAGGGCTTTTGTCTGTCCTGCTATTTTTAAAGATTTTAATTATGAAAAAATGGCTGATGATTTGCAAAATGATATCCCACAAATCAAAAATGTATTTGTAATTGATAGTCCTGTTCAAAAAAACTTTGTTGATTTCAATGCTGAATTGCAACTCACTACAGCAATATCTGAAAATGAAATGCAACGCATAGATGCGAATAGCATCTATCGTATGGCTTTTACTTCAGGAACCACTGGCAACCCGAAGAATGTTCTGCATTCCGCTAACACAACCTTATCTGCATGCCATTTTTTAGCGCGCGATATGCAATGCACAAAGAACGATGTCTATCTAATTTATCTACCTATTGGCCTCAACTGGGGCTATCTAGTGTTAGTTCAGGCTCTTATTAGCGGTGCTAAGGTTGCTTTACTTGATCGATTTTCTGGTAAGACAGCATTAGAATGGATTGATCGTGAAAAAGTCACCTTTATCCCAACTGCTCCTGCATCCATCATTGCAATGCTAAATGTTCCTGAACTAAATGAATTTGACGTATCGTCATTGCGTGTCGTGATTACTGGTGGAGCATCTTGTCCTGTTGAAACCCTCCGTTCATTCCAAAAAGAGATGTCTGGCAAGCTTATCGAGTTATATGGAATGCTTGAAGATGGCTACCATACATATACAAGCTTTGATGATGACCCTGAAAAAGTTAATGGTACTATCGGTAAATGCGTTAAAGGAATGGGGCTTAAATTACTAAATGAATCTAATGAAGAGGTTGCGTTTGGAGAAGAAGGTGAGATCGCAGCATACGGACCATCTGTTCATTTAGGCTACAATAAAAACCCTGAAGCCAATGCTGAGAGCTTCACTAAAGATGGGTGGTTCCGCACGGGTGATTTAGGAGTATTTGCAGATAATGATAAAAATGTTCGTATATCAGGCAGATCAAAAGAGATCATCAATCGCGGAGGAAAAAAATTCTATCCACGAGAGGTGGAAGAAATTCTATATACACACCCAAGCATCATCCATGCTGCCATTGTTGGTATTCCTGATGCAAGATTAGGTGAACGAAATTGCCTATGTGTTATACTTAAACCAGGAAAGTCATTAACCCTTGATGATTGTATTGATTTCCTCAAAGGGGAAGTGGCTACATATAAATTACCAGAATTTTTTGAGATTGTAGAAAACTTACCTTTCACCCCTACTGGCAAGTTGCAACGATTTGTCTTGGCAAAGCAAATGAGCGAAAAATTAGGGCTTATAAGTTAAAGAGTGAGATACTTTTTCTTAATTTTGTCTTCCTCTTTAAGGAAATCATTAACAGGGTTATGATAAACAATCTTGCCCTTAACCATAACAAAAACATGATCAGCAACAGCGGTAGCCAGTTTTAGATTCTGTTCAACAAGAAAAATAGTTACACCCGTTTCTTTAAGCATTTTTATAACCTTGGCCAACTCTTTAACAACCAGTGGCGCTAAACCTTGTGATGGTTCATCAAGAAGTATCAATTTTGGATCCATTATAAGTGCTCGGGCTATAGCTAGCATTTGCTGTTCTCCACCAGATAGTTGAGATCCTTTATTAGTTTCTCTAGCTTTAAGTGAAGGAAACAATTTTAAAAGCCTTGAAATAGACCATGAAGAATCAGGTTTATGATTGGCAACTTTAATATTTTCAATAACCGTTAAATCAGGAAAAATTAACCTACCTTCAGGAACATATGCGACTCCAGCTTTTGCAATATTATGAGGTTTCTTTCCAACAAGTTCATTATCAAATAGAGTAATATTGCCTTGAGCAGGTTCAGCCAGACCAATAACAGATTTTATAGTTGTTGATTTACCAACTCCATTTCTACCAATTAGAACGCCAATTGACCCCGTATCAATTTTCATATCTACACCTTGGAGAATATGTCCAAGCCCATAATAGGTATGAAGATTATTTATTTTAAGCATCCTCAAAACCTCCCAAATAAGCATCTTGTACAACTTTACTAGCTTTAACTTCTTCGGGATCACCGTCGGCAATTATCCGCCCTTGATGCAAAACAGATATCCTCTCAGCCAGATTAAAAACCACTTCCATATCATGCTCAACAAGAATGACAGTCAGGTCACCACTACTTAAAAGATCTTTCAAAATATCTACAGTACTTTGGGTTTCCTCCACAGATAAACCTTGAGTTGGCTCATCAAGCATAAGCAAAAGGGGATCTTGAGAAATTGCCATAGCGATCTCAAGAAGCCTCTGATCACCATGTGACAAAGTGTTAGAAGGTAGATAAGCAAGATCTGTTAATTTTAACTTTTCAAGGGCCAGTTCAGCTTTGTGCTTTGCTTCTGCAAGCACAGATGAACCTCCAAGAGGCAACCATGCGCCTTTTAACTTTGCTTGACTTGCAATAGAAATATTTTCTATTACAGACAATTCAGGAAAAAGATTCGTCAACTGAAAGGTTCTTGATATTCCAAATTTTACAATATCTTGCATCATCATTCCGGTAATATCTTTGCCATTAAAAAAGCATTTACCTCTAGTGGCAGGAAAAACTCCATTTATAGCGTTAAACAATGTTGATTTACCCGCTCCATTAGGTCCGATTACAGCGCGAACCTCGCCCTTCCGAACTTTCATATCGACATCACTTAATGCTTCAAGAGCACCAAAATGTTTGGTCAATTTTTGGCATTCAAGAATGTGCATGCCCAGACTCCGAAGGATTAGATTTGCTCTTTTTGCTTATTGTGGTGAAGATGCCCCAAATCCCCTGCGGGAAAAAAAGAACAAACATGATAAAGACAGTACCAAAAGCTAATGGCCATAATTGGGTGATTTCTGATAGCTCATGCTCAAGTAAAATAAAAAATATTCCTCCAATAATTGGGCCAATCAATGTTCCTGAACCACCAACAATAACCATGATTAAAACAGTGCCCGAAATAAGCCAGAAGAATAGTTCAGGTGATGCAAAGCCTGCATATGGGGTGAACAACGCCCCTGATAAGGAACCAAACATATATGACATAATGGCCACAAACCATTTATAATTTCTGACATTATAACCAAGTGCCTGAGTTTTCATTTCGTTTTCACGAATACCTGACAACACTTTTCCAAATGGTGAGTTAACAATATTTCTGCATATTAAAAAAGAAGCAATGAGAAAAGCTAGTACCATATAGTAATAGCCTATCTTACTTTGAAAAAAATCCAGCCCAAAAGGCCCTGCTGGACGAGTTATTCCTGGTAGCCCATTTGACCCACCAGTAAATTCTTTAAAGCGAAATAGCATTGCATAACCAAGCTGTGCAAATGCTAGGGTTAGCATGGCAAAAGATACCCCATGGGTCCTAGTACATATCCAAGTTATTGGCACCGCTATCAATGTTGCAATACCAGTTGCCAGAAAAATAGTTATAGGTACAGGAATATCGAAATGTAATATTAGTAATGCACTTGAATATGCTCCTAGTCCATATGAAGCTACATGCCCAAAAGAATATAGTCGAGTATATCCTACTAGCAAATCAAGACTCATTGCAAAGAGCCCCCAAATTAACGCGGCAATAACAATCGTCATCGCATAATATGGAACCATAAATGGAATACATATTGAAAAGAGAATTGCTGTTCCAAGTAACAACCAAAACCGCATGTTATTCTTCCTTTCCCAACAAACCGCCGGGGCGCACAATCAAAATAATTAACATAAGTAAATAAATAATAGCCAATGCTAGATCGGGAACATAATAGGCACCAAAAACTAGCACAAAAGCTACAAGAAGACTGCCAATAATTGAGCCTAGAAAACTACCCATTCCACCAATGATAACAATAACGAATGCATCAATAATCACACTGCTTCCCATGCCAAGAAATGCCGTAACCATAGGTGCTGCCAATACCCCACCCATGCCAGCAAGACCACAACCAATGGCAAATACAAGATTCCGAATAAAAACAACATTTGTTCCTAAAGCATTAACCATTTGCGGATTTTGTGAGACCGCTCTTACCAAAAGTCCAATTCTTGTTTTTTCTAGAAAAAGCCATACCGACAATGCCATGAGCACCCCAATGATGATTAGAAAGACCCGGTATTTAGGAAAAGGAAAATCAAAAACAATCACAATGCCACGCAGCATTTCAGGAATTTGTACTCCCTTTGGATCAGCGCCCCAAGTAAGCTTAATTGCCTCCGCTAGGATTACTGCTAGACCAAACGTAACCATCAAATATGCACCGCCATCTTGTCTTTTATAGAGCGGACTTAGCAAAAGTTTTTCAAAAACAATCCCAAAGCAAGCCACTAAAATCGGAGCAATAATTAACGCTAGAAAAAATGACCCGGTATAAATAGCGACAGTATATCCAATATATGCACCAAGCATATAAAGTGCTCCATGAGCAAAATTTACAATTCTCATTATGCCAAATATAAGCGTTAAGCCGCTGGCTATGAAAAATAGAATAGATGCTTGGGACAGAGCATTTAGCGATTGAATAACTAAAAAAGAGAAGAAATCCATTTAAACTTTCCAGCAAAACCTTGGGTTAAACATGAGAGAGGCGTGAATGATGCCTCTCTCATGAGTAAGCTTTAACTGCTGTATGATGTCGAACGACAATCAGGAGTGATCATTTCTCTTGGATAGATTTTTAGAATCTCTGGAACTGGCTCACTACCACCCATGTCTGAAACTCTTACCACAAAGCCTTGATTTTCTCCCTGGTGATCACATTCTCGCATCAAGGTTTTGCCCTTTACACTATCGACTTCAAGACCTTCCATAGCAGCTACAATTTTCTTTGTTTCATCAGAATCTGCATTCTCCATAGCTTTAAAGAGAATGTCTAGCGCCTGATACATTTCACCATCTGTCCAATCCGGAATTTCACCATCATACTCAGCTTGAAATGCAGATAAGAAATTTTTATTAGCTTCATTCTCATAGGTGAACGGATAACGTGACCCGCCAACTAGCCCAACAGAATCATTACCAAGCGCACGAATATTTGCCTGAGATACAATTTCTGTAACCATTTGAACTCGATCAGATAAACCATATTGTTGTGCCTGAGAATAGAAGGCTCGACCCTCATCACCTTGTAAAGCAACATAGCAGCCCTCTGCTCCAGACTGAAGGATTTTGGTAATGTAGGTCGAATAATCCTTATTTCCGACTGGCGCAAAAACTGTGCCTGATATATTTTTTCCAACTTTGGTGATCTGAGCCTCAAATGATTCTACACTCGAATGACCCCAAGCATAATCTGAGCCAATCGCATAGAAGTTTTTCTGCTCAGCATCTTTCAAATATAAGGCCAAAGCGCGCGCTCCCATTGGAGCAGAAGTATTAGCCCGGAAAAAATTGTCGACATAAAACTCAGCCGTCAACCGGCCATCGCCATTACCATGAGATATGAAAAAGGCATCCCATTCTTCTAATTTTGGCATAATAGCCCGCGCTTCTGACGAAACAACAACGCCTGTGAAAATCCGACAATCGTCTCGCTCAACAAGTTCTTGGCATTTCCGAACACAATCAGCAGGTTCACCCTTAGTATCTTTATAAATAAATTCGATTGGCCGGCCCAAAACTCCACCAGATGCATTACGCATTTTCTCGACCAGTTTTGCTGTGCGCATCACGTGGGATCCAAGAACAGCATAACCACCTGTTATAACTGTTGGAATACCAATTTTTATAGGAGTAGCTGCTGTTGCTTTACGCAAATAGGCGGGTGCAGCAAGAACAGACATTGTTGCCGCACCACCTACCAAGACTTTTCTTCGTGTTAATCCTTTTTTATTTGATAAGTCAAAATTCATTTTTTCCTCCCAAAATTAATTTTTAGACTTAAAACATACACAGGTTATCCAGTAATGATTTGACCTCCATCCACTTGAAAAATCTTGCCTGTGATATACTTCCCTTTTTCGCTAGCTAAAAAAAGTGCCATTTCAGCAATTTCTTCTGGTTCTGCCATGCGTCCAAGAGGGATGGATTTTATGATTTTCTGTGTTGCCTCAGGGCCCCATTGCTCCAAGGCCTCACGTGCTTGATCTGTATTTGTTAGACCAATTGATATTCCATTAACTAAAATATTATTTCTGGCCTCTTCACGAGCAGCAACTCTTATCATCGCTTCCAATCCAGCTTTGGCTGCAGCCCCTTGTGAATTCCGAGATTGGCACATTTGAGCAGCAATGGATGAAATAGCAATGATACGCCCACCATTATTTTGATGCATATGACGCATAACTGGCTGAAAAATATTAAAACTACCAATGAGATCATTATTTACATAATCAGCCCATTGTTCCTGGTCACTATCTCTAATTGTATTCCATTGTACTTGTGCACCTGCTGAATGGGATAATATATCGAGGCCTCCAAGTTTATCTATAGTCTGTTGGACAGCTGATTTAGCCTGTTCATAATCTCTAAGGTCTGCAGAAATAGCTATTGCATTTCTACCTAATTTTTTGATTTGGCTAACTATTTTCTGTGCTTCGTCTTTACTTGATTTATACACAATTGCAATATTGCAACCGTGCGCAGCAAAATGATGAGCAATGGCCTTTCCTACACCACGACTACCGCCAGTAATTAAACTAATTTTGCCAACTAATTCCATAAATACATCCTTTAAAATATTATCAGGTTGCAATTAGTATTTGTCAACAAAACAAAATAGTATTTTGCAGGGCGGAATTTAAAATATTATGCTTTAATCGAAATACTTACACCACCATCAACTAACAATGATGTCCCAGTAATGTAAGCCGCTTTACTGCTTGCAAGAAATACACATGCATTTGCAATATCAAGGGGATTAGCATAGCGGCCCAAAGGAATATTTTGGGATCTTTGTGAAATAAAATGTTCAATCTCATGATCTTCTAATCGCTCTCTCAGGCCGCTTATCATCATGGCAGAATCAACAAAGCCAGGAATCACACAATTGACCCTTATACCATAGCTAGCATATTCTATAGCCAGACTTTGTGTTAATCCCAAAACGGCAGCCTTCGTTGCGGAATAAGCATGATAATTAGCGCCCGTAGAACGCAAAGCCGCTATAGATGACATATTAATTATACTACCATTCCTTTGGGCTTTGAAATGCGGAACAACATACCTCAATGCCATAAAAACACTGTTCATATTTACTGAATTGATATGATTCCAATCATTAATATCGATATCTTCAAGTGATCCAAAGTTCATAATCCCAACATTATTATGCAAAATATCCATATGACTGTATGTGCTAATTATAAATGCAATTGCATCTTTCATATCGATATCATTTGAGGCATCCGCTCTTATTGCGATAGCCTCACCACCTTGATCTTTGATAAGTGATGCTGTCAGTTGCGCTGCATCTTCAGATATATCAATAGCTACTACTCTGGCACCCGCTAGAGCAAATTGCATAGCAACTTCTCTACCAATACTATTTTCAGTTCCTGATGAACCAGCACCTACTACGACGGCTACCTTACCATCTAGCTCCATAATTTTTTCCTACAATACAACCCTAAAAAGGTGATTTATTATCAAAATTTGGCTTGCGCTTTTCCATCAATGCACTAACACCTTCTTTGACTTCAGGTCCTGTAAATCCCATAAATTCTAAGGCCAAGGACGCATCAAAACTTGGACCAGCCAATCTCAACCAATTATTCATCGCATGTTTAGTAAACCGTGTCGCCACTGGGGCAGCTTTAGCAAGCTTTCTGCATACTTTCATAGCTGTTTCAATGACTTTGTCATCATCAGCAACCATAGATACTAATCCTATACGTTCCGCTTCTTCACCTGATACTTCTTCACAAAGAAGAAGATAATATTTTGCTTTAGCCATTCCACAAAGCAAGGGCCAAATAATGGCTGCGTGGTCACCTGCAGCAACACCTAATCGAGTATGACCGTCAATAATTCTAGCCGTGCGGGCGGCTACAGAAATATCAGCCATAATAGCAGCAGCTAAACCTGCTCCAACTGCTGGCCCTTCAATTGCAGAAACAATGGGTTTTGTACAATTAATAATATTATAGACAATATCATTGGCTTCCTTCCATGCCTTAAGGCGTGTATCCCAATCTCCAACCATCTTATCTACTAGTTTTAGATCACCACCCGCACTATAAGTTCCACCTTCTCCGCGGAGCAGAATTACTGAAGTTTCATCATCTTTATCAACATCTCTCCATACTTCAGCAATTTCTTTATGGCCTTGATGGTCAAGGGCATTGAGCTTTCCAGGATTAGATATTATGACCTCAAGAATTCCTGGTTCTGGGCGATTGAATTTTAAGGCTTTATAGTTACCGTAAGCGTTAGTCATGATAAGAACCTTTCGTTTATGCAATAATATTATTTTGAAATAAATGAGTAATTTGGTTATTTTCGTATCCTAATTCCTCAAGTATTTGTCTACTATGCTGGCCAATATCAGGTGCCTCACTGTTAAGTTGCCCAGGTGTTCTAGATAACTCCACGGGAGTAGATGATAGAGGTATATAGGGTTTATTGGTATCAGACTGATCTTTGCTTGTTTGGGCAAAAAAGAATTCTCCAGATAGAATTTGTTGATTGCAAAGTGCTGACTTGGGTGACAGCACCTCAGCACATGGTAATTTTACCTCTTCCAGCTTTGAAAGTACCTCTGCACTTGTTTTATCCTGACACCATGATTGCATTTTTGATGAGAGCATATCGGCATATTCTGATCTTTTCTTATCTGATGAAAATCTTGGATCAGTAATCAGCGAAGCATCACCAATTAATTTTGCCCATCGTTCAAACATAGGATTACCAATTGCTTGCATGACAATATACCCGTCTTTGGTTTCAAACATATCAGCTGGCGCGGCAACCTGACTTTTATTTGCAAGCCTATTTCGTCCGATTAGAGTCTGGCTTTCTTCTATTAAATATGGATTACTTGCCATCAAAGCTGAACCCAAAAGTGATGCTCTTACTTCCTGTCCTTTATGGGATTTCTGCCTTTCTATAATTGCCATAACAGTACCAAAGGCTGCCAAAACTGCAGTTGAATAATCAACCCAAGAAACACTCGAGCGCATAGGTTTCGTATCACCAGTTAAATACATTGCACCAGACATCGCCTGGCCTACGACATCAAATCCAATCTTATCTGAAAATGGGCCATTTGTGCCAAAGGCGGACATTGAAGTAAGGATAATATCTGGTTTAATGGCAGCAAGACTCTTATAGTCAATACCCAGAGCTCTGAGTGCTTTTTCAGGTAAATTAGCAACAACAATATCAGATGTTTTAATCAGGTCTGCAAGAACAGCATCACGTTCATTACCGCGGTTAGCAAGACAAATGCTTCGTTTGTTTCTGTTAACTTGCTGATAGATTGCGCCAAGCCCCCTATAATTTATTGGGATAACATCCCTGTCCTCACCTCCACCAATCTTATCAACACGAATAACATCTGCACCAAAATCTGCTAATAAAGCAGCACACCAGGGACCAGCGATATAACGACCAAAATCCAGAACTCTAATATTGTTCAAAATATTATTTTTCATATCACATTCTGATCTTTGAGGTTTTGAATTGCTACTTTGTCATATCCTATTGCACCCAAAATACTGTCGTTATGTTCACCTGGTTCAGGCGAAGTCATGAGAATGCTTGATGGTGTGCGTGATAGGCTTAAAGGCTGCTTTAATACTTTTATCTTACCGCGAATGGGATGTTCTATTTCCTCATAAACAGATAAATGCTGCACTTGAGGATCATCAAATACTTCATCCATCTTATAAATTGGGCCCGCGGGTACACCATGCTGCGCCAAAAGATCGAGCCATTCTTTTGAGGTCTTGGCATTAAATATATCAGCTAGCATTGACCATATCTTCTGCCTATTTTCATAACGTGCTTTTAATTTTGTAAATCGTTTATCATTCGACCATTCAGGCTTATTTATCGCAGCACATAATGCCGCCCACTGTCCATCACCACCCACAGCAATATTGATATAACCATCTGAGGTTTTGATAACACCCATCGGCGTTGAATAAGGATGTTCATTCCCTACCTGCTCAGGAACAACTCCATCGATCAAATATTTAGCAACCTGAAAGTCCAAAATAGCTAGTTGTGCCTCAAGAAGTGAGGTAGTTATCCATTGTCCTTTGCCTGATGTCTTTCGTTCATTAAGCGCTAAGAGAATACCGATGCATGCATAAAGACCTGCTGTAAAGTCTGAAATTGCTGCTCCTGCCCGCATAGGGCCTTCGCCTTTATGTCCTGTTAATGCCATTAAGCCACCCATTCCTTGTGCAATTTGGTCAAAGCCAGCACGTTTTTGATATGGCCCATCCTGCCCAAAACCAGAAATAGATGCTAAAATAATGCCCTGATTTATTTTCTTTAGACTCTCATAATCTATTCCTAATTTAGTTTTGACATCAGGTCGAAAATTCTCAACAACCACATCTGAGCCCTTAACAAGTTTTTTGAAGATATCTATACCTTGTTGTGTTTTCAAATTTAGTGTGATCGATTTTTTGTTTCTGTGAAGGTTAAGCATGTCATAGCCATGCCTATCGCCACTTATGCCAGCATTAGGGTCAACTCCCTCTGGCGCTTCAACCTTAATTACCTCAGCGCCAAAATCACACATTACTCGGCAACAAGCAGGGCCAGACCTGACACGCGACAAATCAAGCACCCTTATCCCTTGCAATGCTAACATTTGTTTGTCCTCTTAAATCGTCCTGATCAATAATACATCGATCTCAGTCTTGTATTTTTGCCTGCGATAAAAACCATTCACCTATCTGACTTGATGTAACAAAAATTGTATCTGATCTTTGTAGTAATAAATCTAATATTTGCTCAAAATAATAAGCACGATGTGGAACACCAATGATGTGAGGATGGAGACCGATAGTAAGAATCCGACAATCATTTTTAGTTTTTATTTCAGCATCAAAAATACTCAAACTGGCTTCTACACGTTTGTACAATTCATCACTTGATGCGTTCTGGATAACATAAACTGGCACATCATTGAGCTCAAGTGAATATGGTAGAGCTACAATGTGATCAACTCCTGCCTTGATCCATGCCGGTAAATCATCAACAATCCAGTCATGAACAAACTCAATCCCATTTTGTCTAAATAATTCTAAACTATTTTCGGTTTCGGCCAATCCTGGACCAAGCCATGCTCTGATATTTTGCCCTGAAAAGGCTTCGAGTTTAGTTACTGTTTCAGAAATCACTTTTGCTTCATCATCGGCTTGTTTTAAGGTCTGCTGAAACATCCCATGCCCAACAATTTCATACCCTTCTGTCAGAACCCTATCGGATAGGCTTGGATAAACATCAACGACCATGGCATTCATAAAGGCTGACGCTTTGATTTTACGATCTGCAATAATATCCATCATCCGAGGCATTCCACATCGCATACCATATTCAACCCATCCATAATTTGGAATATCAGGGGGGATAGGAGGGGCTCCATGGGGAGCTGGTATTATACCCCTCGGCATAGGTCTATCAAAAGGCCAGTATTCGAGATTAATTGCAATATGAACTAACAGAGATTTGCCATTCATTGGCTTTAACTTGGGACGCTCATCAGCAAGGCAATATGGTATAAAAGGATTAGAAGCTATCATAGGAAAAGGTTAAAAATTTATCCTCTTTGTTTAATTTGGGTTTGATCAAAAATTAGAATATCTGGTTAATTAATGTTTTCATGATAAGATATTTTAGTAAAGACATAAAAGAGGAATTAAAATTGGATTTAAATCTTAATGGCAAAAAGGTTTTAGTAACAGGTGCATCAAAAGGCATTGGACTGTCTATTGCTACTGTGATGGCAGAAGAAAAAGCAGAAGTAATGATTGTCAGTCACAATAAATCAAATTTAATACAAGCTAAAAGTATAATAAAAAAAATAACTGGAATATCACCAAAATTTTTATGTTGTGACTTGTCCAAGGATAGTGGAAGAGAGGATCTTTTTGCCAATATGCCAGATGCTGATATTGTCATTAATAATGCTGGTGATATACCAACTGGAACCATATCTGATCTTTCCATAAATGATTGGAGACGATCATGGCAGCTTAAAGTGTTTGGCTATATTCATTTGAGCAGTCTTTATGCTAATTCCATGATAAACCGTCAATCTGGAACTATTATTAATATTATCGGTATGGTTAGTAGTGCAATCCGCAATAACTATATTTGTGGTGTCACAGGTAATGCAGCTTTAGAAGCATTTACAAATTCGCTTGGGGCCCAAACTGCTGCACATAATGTTCGGGTATTTGGAATTAATCCAACATTGACTTTAACAGGCCGAGTTGAAAAAATTTTCCGTAATCGCGCCGAGAGTGAGACTGGAGATGCTGAGAACTGGCAAACTATCCTTGATAAACTTGATCTGCCTTTTTCTCGCCCTACTAGCCCTGAGGAAGTGGCAAGAATTACAGCGCTACTTGCATCACCAAGAGCGTCATATCTTTCTGGGACAGTTATTAATTTCACCGGTGGGGTAATTTAGCCAGAAAGTTAGAAAGATAATGCCAGAATCATCAAACTATCCAAAAGTGGTTGCCACGAAACATGACCATTATGCTAAAATTATTTTTAGCAACCCAAGTCGTCGAAATGCAATGACAATGGTCATGTGGAAAGAGCTTTATGAACATATCTGCAAGCTTGAAGCAGATCCCGACATCCATGTTATTGCATTGACTGGTGATGGTCAAAAAGCCTTTGTATCTGGTGCTGATATCAGCGAGTTCAAAATCTTAAGGCAGGATGCAAAAAAAAGCGCAGCATATAATCAGATTGTGGCTCAAGCTGAAAATAAACTCTCAGAATGTTCTAAACCTACTGTTGCTTTAATTGATGGCTATTGCATTGGTGGTGGCATGGGTATTGCGATGTCTTGTGATATCAGAATTGCAACCCCAGTATCCAAATTTGGTATTCCTGCAGCAAAATTAGGTCTTGGATATCCTTTATCAAATATCCAACGGCTTGTTGCCTTAGTAGGCATGGCAAAGGCATCAGAGATATTATTCACAGGGCGACTTTTTGATCATGAAGCTGCTTTACAAATTGGGTTAATTAACCATGTAATTGTTTCTGAAGAGCTTATGTCTTTTTCAAATCTAATTATTAATGATATCGCCCATAATGCTCCCCTAACAATCAAGGCCGCAAAAAAAGCTATTATGTCAACTTTGCCAACTACATCTAGTGAGGATTTGAAACAAATATCTAATGCTATTAACGCTTGTTTTGACAGTCAAGATTACGCTGAGGGCTGTTTGGCTTTCATGGAAAAACGAGATCCTATTTTTTATGGAAATTAGATGATAATGGGTTCCATATAATGACTTTACATCTGTATCAGCAAGATAGAATTGGTATTGTAGAACTCGATAATCCGCCAGTTAACGCGATAAATAAGAATATAAGGGCAGGCTTGCTAAACGCCGTGTCTTGGGCAGAAAATTTACAGCTTGAGAGAGTTATTATCTCTGGCAAAGGGAAGGCTTTTGCAGCTGGAGCAGATGCGCGAGAGTTCAACGAAAAGCCTTCAGGCGTTCAATTACCAGATGTTTTAAAAGCTATTTCTAATTCCACAGTACCATGGATATCTGCAAGCCATGGTTTCTGTCTTGGTGGTGGCGCAGAAATTATGCTTGCCTGTCGTTACAGAATTGCTCACCCTAAAACTCGTATTGGCTTTCCTGAGGTTAATTTAGGTATTGTACCAGGGTCAGGGGGGACCCAAAGATTACCACGGCTAATTGGTATAGAAAGTGCTCTAGAGCTTGTCCCGACTGCTAAAATAATAAATGCAACTGAAGCACAACGCATCAATCTGATTGATGCAATTAATGATGAGCCAATACAAATGGGCAAGACATTAGATTTGACTATTTTGACTCAGCCTCAATTAAATCCAGTTGAACAAAAAAAATCATTGTTTGATCAAGCAAGACGGAAGGCCATTAAAGAGAGACCTGGTGAACTTGCTCCTTTAGAAGCAATAGATCTGATTCAAGCATCTCAGAGCCTAAATTTAGATCAAGGGCTTATTGCTGAAAGGCAGTGCTTTCTTAAGTTAAGATCTTCCAAACAAGCCCAAGCTCTTAGGCATATGTTTTTTTCTGAAAGAGCATCAAAACCACCACAAAATACTTCTAACAAACAAATATTTTTAAACCGTATATGTATCGTTGGTGAAAATGAGTATAGTAACATTCTAAAAAAGCATGCGGAAGATTTTGGACTAATCATTAGCAAGATTGAGAACGCTGATCTTATATTAACTAATATTTCTCCTGATCATGAGAAATCTAAAGAACAAATCAAAAAAATTAAATCATTAAAACTACCTGACACTCCAATTGGATTTTTAAAACTACCCATATATCAAAAGAGCCGAACTATCCCTTGGCTAAGTAATATAGAAGGGTTTGGTCTCGACCTAGCCATCAGTGACAAAAAGATTACTCTTATGGAAATAAATTATTTTAATTCAAAATCTCCAGATGATATTTTATATGGAATAAAATTAAGTCAAATTTTTCAGTCACATAAAGTCTTCAGTAAATTTGCCCATGGAGGGTATTGTCAGATTTTATTGCATTGTTTTGATTCAGTTTTAAGAAAATTGACGTCGTCTAATTTGAAAAAAGAAAATCTGTTAAGCGATTTAGTTAAATTTGGATTCAATCCTAAAATACTTAACAAATTTGATAATTATCTTCCTTTTGATTTTCTGCATGAATTATCAAATAAGCATAACTCATTGGATCATGAGAATATACATTACTTCATAAAAACCTTAATATCTGAATTAGAAAACTATCTAGGTTCTCTATCATCTGAGGACACAACTCTTATCGATGTATTGAGTGTCCATCTTCTTGGTTTTCCGCGATGGAAGGGTGGGATATATTATTATTTCAAAAATTCACTCAAAAATTACGAAAATCTGCCTACTTAAATTTTATTTTTTGGTTATGTGATGATCAATGCTTCAATTAATATTTAACTATGCACCATAACCATAGAAATCTAATTATCCCAACTTACGATACCGAAGTGCTAGAAAAAGCTCTTGAAGAGTCTTGCAGTGGCAATATTCAAATCAGGCACCGCCTTGAAATCCGGAACCTAGCGATATCTCTATGGTATGATGCGGAACTCAAAAAACAGGGCACAACCAATCAAAGTCATGTTGAAACAATAAAAGCCTTAACAAACTTCAAAGCCAATCTTCAACGCCGTAAAAAGACTTCAGATATATTGACAAGCTCAAGGCTTATTTAAATTCCAGAGCCCGCTAATACTATACTTCATGCCGACATAGCTAACACATTCCGTGATGAAATAGACGACTATACACAAATCGATTTTGGTAATGACAAACATGTGGAATTACTCAAGGCCGCTGTTGATAGGAGCATTTCAAAAGTTGCTAACAAGCAAGGGCGCCCTGTAAATGAAGCGCTCGACGAATTCTTCATCATATCTGAAGCTTTCTTGCGGCGCCGAAGATTGGCTCTGAAGTTTGTTAAGGCCTTAAGTGGTTCAATATCGTTTTGATCGGCAGTACGTTGCTTTTTCATCTCCGCATCATACCATAGAGATATCGCGAGGTTCCGGAGTTCAAGGCGGTGCCTGATTTGAATATTGCCACTGCAAGACTCTTCAAGAGCTTTTTCTAGCACTTCGGTATCTTAAGTTGGGATAATTAGATTTCTATGGTTATGGTGCATAGTTAAATATTAATTGAAGCATTGATCATCACATAAC
>Ga0181580_10000824_pt1 | contig 23951 bp, 21 predicted proteins | sample 071ome_23_FD_132413 | JGI IMG/M metagenome (GOLD analysis project Ga0181580, IMG submission 132413) | Coastal salt marsh microbial communities from the Groves Creek Marsh, Skidaway Island, Georgia - 071403BT metaG (megahit assembly) | ecosystem: Environmental > Aquatic > Marine > Intertidal... | reverse complement strand
TTTTAGTTTTATTTTTTGAGATAATTTATACATAAATAGTTCTTGCTTTGGCAAACCGAGTGAAATCCATACAATGTCAGCTTTAATGTCTTTAAATAATTTAAAATATTGTTCTACAAGTTCATCAACTGATAATATTTGAGGACAACTGAAACCCTCGATTAATAAGTTAGGATATTTTTCTCTAATATTTATTAGCATTTTATTTACTACATACTCTCTATTACCAAAAAAATAATGAGTTAATCCTAATTCGGAACTTTTTTGTAGAGTATTATGAAATAACTTATAGCCATCAACACGATCAAATTTTTGATTAGTTAGGTATGACAAGCTTTTTGCTACTGGAAAACCATCTGGTGTTTTAATATCAAAAGAATTGATAGCTTTTAAAAGCTCTGATTGCTTAATACATTGAACAAGTGAATTTGCATTACAAATTGCTACAGTAATTCCTTTATTCTTAGTTAAATTTCTTGTAACTTCATCGATTGTAGTCTCTGAAATTTCAGTTTTAAGAACAGTAGTAGTTTTTATCATTGAAACTATTATATAAGTAAAAGGTTTTCTTTAAACTAATTTTTGCGCCTGTGGCTCAACTGGATAGAGCATCTGACTTCGGATCAGAGGGTTGGGGGTTCGAGTCCCTCCAGGCGTGCAACTATTTTTTTTGTTCTTTCAATATAAGAAAAGCTATACATATCTTTTTCTGTTTTTGATAAGGGATATAAATTAATTAATTTATTAATAAAATCTTCCTTATCATTGTTTGAAAAAAAAGTGATATCTTCTGAATAAGGAAGACTTCTATGCGAAGTAAAGTCTACAGCTAATACTTTTAATCCGCCACGCAAATATTCAAAGTATTTGATGGGAGAAGTGAATACTTTAGAGTGCATGGTGTCTTCAGAATTGATTAATATTCCTACTTCTGATTCAAGAATTAAATTAATCACTTCTTTTCTTTTCAACCAACCAGCTATTTGAATGTTTTTTGTAGTTACCTGTTTTGAAAGTGTCAAAGCATAATTTTTCGGACCACCAGCAATAACAAGTTTAAAATCTTGTAACCTACTGTCTTTAAAAGCATTTATTAAAAACTCTATATTTCTTCCTTTTTCAAACCTCAGAAGGTGACCAATAAAAATAACTTTTTTATTAATTTTTTTTACGCTTCTATTAAGAAATTCATCTTCATCGAATCCACTATTTACAACTACGAAGTTTGGCCCAGAGTAAGAGAAATAATTTAAAAGTGAGTCATTATTAAAAACAATTAAAACATGACTCTTATTTTTTACAAATTTAAAAATTAAACTTCTAATTCTTGAGTAATTATGGCATTCAAAAATAACTTTTCTTCCTCTTAATGCCAAAAATAAAAGAATCCAATCAGATCTTGTGTAGTAAAAATCATTTTTGTTATTACCATTTTTCAATACTACTTTTATTGACCAAATAAAGTGACTTATAACAAACAATAGTAATTCAAACTTTGAGAATTTTTCAAATGGCAAATTATGTGAAAGCTTTTTAATTTTTATATATTCATTAAATTCGTAAAATGTCTGCAATTCGTTTAAATCGCTCGATGAATCTTTTCGTCTATTTGGGAAAATTAATTCCACATCGTAGCCAAGTTTTCTAAATGACTTAAGAGTTGCAATTGTGGCAATACTATTCGCCTTTTTCGAAGGAAACGATTGATAGGTCAAACAAACTATTTTTTTATTCATTTTGTTCTAAAAATTCACTTTTTTCAGTATTAAATTGTACAAATAAAATTATTACTATTAAAACTAAATTTTGAAAATACAGCAAAGCATCACTTTTTAAAGCATTTACTACTAAATAGAGCATAAGGTAATTTTTAATTAGCTGATTTTTATTTTTGTTAAAAACATTAATTATATAAGCCAACAGAAAAGAAACTCCAATAATGCCAAAAAATATTTGATAATTCAATAAGGATGAATGTGGGAGGACAAGACCCTCATTAAAGTTTGTTATATGTTTATTGTGGTAGTAAGACAATTGTTGCGGGCCATAACCAAATAAAAATTCACCAAAATCCGGATTGTATTTTGCTATAAATATTCCCCATTTTTCTGATCTATTAATTATTACTGAAATAACACTAACTAAAGATATCAGATTTGGAACATTGTTCGATCCACTATTATTGTATTTCTCCAAAAGAAAATTTAAAGATGTAGAAAAGTTTCTATCTTCTTTTGGAATTTGCAAAAATAAAGCAAAATTTGATTTTTCTACTGCAGTATCTCCAACTTCATTTTTTGCGAATTCCACAGGAATATCTGAGGCTATAACTGCTTTTGATAGCATTGATTTACTTAAATCCTCATAGTTGTAGATGTTAATAAAACTAAAGTAAAAAAAAGTTATTCCAATAAATGAAAATAAGTATATTAAATTTTTTGTTTTTCTAACTAAGTATTTATTTTCAATAAGAAAAATAGATAATAATATAACTAAAGCTGCTAATGCCGCAAAGTTATTTGATTTGTAAAGACCGTATAGATTAATTACTAGCAATATAAGTTCAGTCTTACTAGGAATCTTTTTTTTGATAAAAGAGGTGATTATTGTAAATAAAATCACAAACCCAAAAAATTCACCTACTCCTTCTGCACTAGGCGTGATTCCTCTCCAGCTATTTCCCACAACACTTTCCAAAGTTCTCATACCAAATTTATTTAAGCCTAAGTAGTAGTATGAAAAAAAGTTTGAGATGTTATTAGTTGCCGAAATAATTCCAAATAGCATTATTAATGAACCAGAAATGAGAAAATTTAACCTTAACAAAATTAGGTTTAAACTTTCACTTGAGTTCTTCACTAAATTTACAATACCCAATATTGATAGTGGGAAAACCAATGACCAAAATAATAATGAGAGATAAGATTCTGAAGTACTTATGAAACCTTTTAGTTTATCGATATCAAAAAATGTGTACTGGGAATTCAAATTATAGAACCACGCAGAAACAAAAAATAGATAAAGGTAGTAAAGTTTGTAGTTTATTTTATTATCGAATAGTGAATTTATTCCAAGTAATGCAAAAACTAATACAAAAAAATTTAAATTAAAAGAATTAAAAGACCCAATAGTTAAAAATAAAAATGGAAAATAATTAATAAGATTAAAGTATCGTGTTTTTAGCAAATCTTGTAAAAACAACATAATTAAACCTAAAGAAAGTACAAGTGCATACAAAAAATAATTTTCGTAATAGAAATCCCCATTGAACTCTTTACTGATAAAGTCGATATCAAATTCTCTTGAAAAAATTTTATAGTAAGTTCCCTCACCTTTGAGGTGTAAATAGACCAAAAAAATTGTTAATAATAAGGACTTATTATTTATCGAGTAATTCTCATTTTTATTCTTTGGGATTAAAAATATCAGCAAAAGCCAAAATAATGATTGGTAAAGTATGTCTATACTAAAGTTGGTAGCAATATAGACTTTAGCTATTTTTTCGTTATTACCTATCCAACTAACTTTTCCAAAACATTCAACACTTTTTGAGATGTCGGTATGATATTCAACTACCATATCGTTTCCAATATTTGAATTTATATCAAATAAAGATATTTCACATGGATTTTGTTGATAATATCCAATATTTTCTTGATTAAGTTCAACTACACTCACATCATTTGAACTGAAACTCCATGGCAACAACATTAAGATAAATAAAACTATTAAGTATAAAATTTTTCTATTTCTTAAAAAAGTATTCAATTAGAGTACCTTATCTTTTTATACAAAAGAAAAATTGAAGTTGCTAACAGAGTTGCTAAAAAAATATACATTTCACCGTTAAAAAAATCTGAAATGTTATCAGTCCACCCTCCATTTACATAATTTGCACACTCTAGCCACGAATTTACATTGACAATATTGCCTGATTGATCAAAAAGTCTGACAGTTTCAAAATCTGGATCATTTTGAAATACAAAATTTGGATTATTTCCTATTGCTGCAAAATCGGGCACAGTATCCGATTCTCCACAAATTACAAAAGTTTTTTTATGCATATTATGTTAAATATCTAGGTTCAATTCTATTAATGATTACAAGTAATAACCACAATAGATAAAATAATTATATGAAATCAGACTCTGGATATTTTGGACCTAACTCAATAATGTGGAAGGTCAATAAAGAGATTACGGTTTTGTTTGGCGGTGCAAGAGCTTTACTGATGCACGCTGCACATCCATTAATTGCAGCAGGGGCAAGGCAGACGTCTTTTTACCAAAGAGATCCCTGGAAGAGGTTAATTCGAACATTATCATTGCAAAATTCAGTAACATTTGGAACTAAAGAAGAAGCTGACGATAGTGCAAATAGAATTAATAAATTACATGAAGTGATTAAAGGTGAAGACCCCGTAACTGGAGGCTACTATGACGCACTAGATCATGAACAGCTTCTTTGGGTTCATGCTTGTTTACAATTATCATCAATATACTTTTATGAAAAAACTGTTAAAAAATTAACCGATTATGAAAAAGATCAATATCATAAAGAAAATATGATTGCAGCTGATTTAGTCTTAGTTAATACAAAAAAAATGCCTCAATCACATAATGAATTGAAAAATTGGGTAATTAACAAATCAAACAAAAAAGATTATTTGTTACTTACTGATGTAGCTAAAGACGTGCAAAATATTATAGCTGGGGGACCTGTACCTACACATATTAAACCAATATGGCCGTTTATATCATTTACTGCGTTTCACACTTTACCTGAGCAGTTTAAAAAAATTTATGGAGTTAAAACTACAAAATTAAAATCATTTCTATTAAGTTTAAACCTAATTTTATTGAAAATAACAAGACCTTTACTCCCTCCATTTTTTAGACTTATTGCACCAGCAAGATGGGCAAATCAAAGATTATACAAAAACCCGAATTTGAGATTTAAAGATAAAGCAAATTTTTGATTTATAATTTTATTATGAACGATAAAAATAATTGGGAAGAAATCAGTAACGATGTCAATGAAGTCGCAAAAAAGATAAAGAAAAAAATTGATAGTGAAGATTTAGTAGATGATTTGAAAGAGTCTTTTAAAGTAACTATTCAAAACACTTCAGAAATAATTAATAGCATTTTATCTACAGTGGAAAAAACAGTTAAAGACCAAGAAATTAAGGAAGAAACTAAATTGCTTATCAAAAAAATTAATATAGAATTTCAAAATTCGGTTAGGGATATTCCACAAAATATAATAAGTATATTAAAGACAGAATCACTTGAAGAAGAGTAAAAACTCTATTCTTTCTAAAAAAAATATAAATCTATACTATTCTTTAATAATTGACAGGGTCGGTAGCTCAATCGGCAGAGCAGGAGCCTTTTAAGCTCAAGGTCGTGGGTTCGATTCCCACCCGACCCACTCTACTTTCCAAATGCTTTTGATGTAAAAAGAGCTATTGGGGTTTTAAAAATTATTTTTAAATCCATCAAAATGGACCAATTTTCAATATATTCAATATCATATTTATACCAAATATTAAAGTCATCAGTGTTTCTTTCATTGATCTGTAGTAAACCAGTTATACCTGGTAAAACATTAAGTCTTCTTATATAGTGTTCATCAAAGTGTTTGCTATCTTCTGGAAACAATGGTCTGGGACCAACTATTGACATTTCCCCTTTTAAGACATTTAGTAATTGAGGAATTTCATCGATACTAAAACGTCTCAAAACCTTTCCTCCTTTGAATATTCTAGGATCATTTTCAATCTTGAATAATGGACCACCATGTTCATTTAATTCTTTTAGTTCTTCACGTTCTTCATGAGAATTCTTTTTCATTGTTCTAAATTTGTACATTTTAATGTTTTTACCATGTAGACCAACTCTTGTTTGTCTAATAATCGCCGGTCTTCCATCTGTAAAAAGGATATATAAATAAGTAAGTAGAGAAATTGGAACTGTTATTAAAGAGGTTGATAAAACAAATATAATGTCAATAATTCTCTTAACTATAAATTTTGAGCCATATTGTATATCGTTGTTTATATAATAAATATTCTTACCAGACATAATTTCACTTCGAGCAAGAGTCTGTTTACTAAATGTAAAATTTTGATTTGCAATGATAAGAATTTTTTTATTGAGATTAAATAAATAATTTTCAAAATTTGGAGTTAAATTTGTTAAAGTTGAAAAATCAAAAACTATAAGATTGATCTCATTTTGCTTATTAAATTCCTCAATAGCTTTTTTATAGAAATTGAAGTCATCAGGAGAATCTGTAGAATATGAAGACAATTGATTTCTCAGTGTTAGGATTCTTAATTCTTTAAATACCGAACTATTATCAAGGTTAAATGAAATAAAGTTTTCTTTGCTTGGGTTTCTTCCTAGTAGTGTGGATATAAATTCACTGTTTCTAAAGGCTACTAAAAATACTGGAACTATAAATGTGAATAGTATTAAATATCCTCTAGATACAGCAGTAAATCTGAATATCTGGAGAAAACTTAAGTAGCTTGCGGTCCATATTAGATATATTGATAAAAATTCATCGAATAATGACTTATTAGCACTAAAGGTAAGTTCATTAACATAGGTATAGAATTTAGAGAGATACAAAATGATTAGAAAAGCAAAGACAAATAATGCTAAATATATATCTATTTTTATAATATCATTTACTACGAATCCATAAAACCTATCACGGTCTTCAAGTAGATTCTTTATGATTATGTTATAACCGTCAAGATAGTCTCCAATTAAATAATTATCAAAATACCAAATCGTAAAATAAGTAAGAAAAGATTGAAGAATTAGAAAACGAAATAAGTATTTAAAAAGGCCATAAACTTTCATCGAAAATAATGATAATAGAGTTGATTAATTTCAAAATAAGTTTTTTTATTTATCTTTAATTACCTTCTTGATATTATTATTAACTTAGCTTATTGGGGGCGTGGTGAAGTCTGGAGTTCACGCCTGCCTGTCACGCAGGAGGTCGCGGGTTCGAATCCCGTCGTCCCCGCTATAGTGGGCCAGATAGCTCAGTCGGTAGAGCACTTGTCTGAAAAACAAGGGGTCGGCAGTTCGATTCTGCCTCTGGCCACAAGTAACCATTTTGTTTACAGAAGTCAAAATAGATCTGCCTTAAAGTAAGAACAAAACTGAAAACATACAACTATAAAATTTAGCTCTCTTTCCTGTGCTCCACTATCTTTCCAGGTTTGTAAAGAGTATTTTTAGCCAAAAATGTATAGGATATTCATTTTTTTCCTATTAAGTTAACTCCCCAGTTACCTACAACTATATTTCTAAATTTGCTATCTTCAAACCACTTTGTAACTTCAGGGATATCATGAGCAGATTGATAACTTGTTGTCACTGAATCAAAAGTATCTAAAATTGACCACTTTAAATCTTTCAAGACCATTGTTGGAAAAATAAATCTTATTGGATATGTAAGCCAAATATTAATTTTTCCAATGTAATGACACAACCCACCAAAAAATACTGAATACCATAACGGAGGATAGTGTTTTAAAAATCTCCAAGTAAAATTAAAAATTCTTCTCCAAATATGAACTCCTGAAAAGTCATATAAGCTTCCTTTTGAGTAAACGCTTAAAGCAAAAGTGCCATTACTCTTTAAAACCCTATATGCTTCACTTACTCCTTGCAGCGGAGAAGGTGTGTGATGGAGAACACCTATTGAATATACATAATCTACTGTATTTGTTTTTATAGGCAATTTAAGCGCATCACCCTGGATAATCATTAAATTTTTATCAGTAATGTTTTGTTGAGCAACATCTACTGCCGTCGAGTAGTCAAGTGCAATAACAGTTGCACCTTTCTTAAGAGCTATATCTGCAAATCTTCCTGAACCACATCCCATATCCAAAACAGTCAAACCATCAAGTGATTGGTTTTCTAAAAGAGTGATGGAATCAAACATATTACTTGTATGATTCATCATTGGTTTATCTAAATTTTCATCTTCAAATTGAACCCTAGACCATTTTTTCCATTGCCACCCAAAATTAGTTGAGTAGCTTTCATCAGGAACAAAGCGTGGAATACCATTTGAAATGTTGAAGGTATTTGTAGATGACTTTAATGTTCCAGTAATTATTTCATCATTCTCAATTAATGATGGTGTAAGGACAAGTTTTTCTCCTGTGAAAGGATCAATCAAAAATTTTAAAAGTTTTGTTTGCATCTTTTTCCAAACTAATTCATATACCTATTAATGATATTTTATATTTTCAGTCTAGGGAATTATAAATAAAAAGCTGATAACAAGCTTATTAGTGTTATGTGATAGAACGATACTCTTGAACTTCTTGACCCTATTAAAACTCCGACAAAATTCCGACACTCTCACTTTTGAAGTCTCTTTTACTTCATGCTAACTGTGATATATTGGCTCTGTATAACGAGGGTAAATTCAAGCAGAATAAGTTATAATCAACTAAGTTCAAATAGTTACCCCAAACCTGAAAAACAAGGGGTCAGCAGTTCGATTCTGCCTCTGGCCACAATAAACATAGGCTCTATTAGTCTTCACAATAAAACTTCTAATAAATGAAAGATAATTTGCCAGACCAGTTTAGTTTGAAATGCAATATGTAGGTAGTTTGACTTGATCCTGTTCACTGAAGTGTTCCACATCATTATTTATTAATTAGATATATAGTTTCCAATAACTTTTAGTATTCTTTTTACGATAATTTTTATTAAACTCAGAGAAAACTTTATCTTCATAATTTTTATTAAAATTTACAAAATTAAAATTTATTATTTCTTCAAGAGTAAGCCATTTATTAAATCCAGGAGGAATTTCAATATCATCAAAAATTTCACTTTTTGTTTTGTAGTCAACAAATCGGTGCTTAATTAATTTGTTAATATTTTCAGAATTTATTACCTTATGAAATTTTCTTGTTGGGACAGAGGAAAGCGTAAACTCCTCATCTAGTATTTTAAATATAAAGGTTTTATTCCAAGGTAATCTCTTGCAATCAAAAATTTTTCATTTTTTTTATCATATACAACTAAAGAATAAAAACCTCTTATTGAATCAAAAAGTGAAAGATCATGCTTGTATTTATTTAAATATTCAATTAAAAATAAAGTGTCCGATTCAAATTTTCCACTTATTTTAAATTGTTTCTTTAAATATTCAATATTAAGAATTTCTCCATTAAATGAAACAATATACCTGTCATTAACAAGAGGTTGGTTTGACTTATCACTCAAATCTCTTATTTTTAATCTTGCAAAATTGAAACTTATATCATCAAATTCTATTTTGGTGAAATTATCTGGCCCTCTGCATTTTAATAAATTTGATATTTCAATATTTTTTTGATTATTTATAGTAAATCCACAAATTATTTATTTGCTTATCTTTTTAATCGTATATAAACATGTCCCATTAAAATTCCAACTTAGAAACCTAAATGGAAAGTAGCGTTTTTTGATAATACAATCTTTGAATATATTATTAATATAATAATTCACTCTTGTATAGTAAGTTACATGCTCATCAAAATTAGTTTTGTAAAATTTTGTATCCTTTTTGCTTGAAATAAGTTTTTGCACAATTCTTAAAAATAACGAAGGTTCAAGTTGAACCCAAATACTTAAATATCCTTCAGGCTTAACAACTCTTTTCCACTCCTCTAGAGCTGATTCAGTATTATTTAAGTGAACAATAAGGCAAGTAGAAATTAGTCTATCTACAGAGTCGTCCGCAAAATCTTTCAAACTTGTAGCATCTTGATATTTGCTGATTATTTTTTTGTCTTTATTGATACTCTCCACTTCTTTTGGAAAAAGTAAATCTGTTTTCACATAAGAGTCATAGCTATGTTTTACAAAATTTTCATGGTTACCGAACAAAGCGCCAACTTCAAGTACTGTATTAAAAAAATCAGACTTTTTGAAAGGTGACTCCATAATTTTGTGAATTTTATTTCTACCTATTCTATCTAAACCAGAATATTGAAAGCTTTCAGCAGATGTCTTGTAATAGTCTTGAAGTTCTCTCTTCATATGTTTAAAGTTTAATTATATCAAGGAGTGTAAAGGAAATTTATTATGAAAAATTTATACAAAACAACTTTAACCTCAGTAACTTTTTTAATATTTTTATTTACTCAATTAAACAATGTTTTTATAGGTGGAAATACATATGACGAACAGTTTTTATATTATGAAGCTGGAAAAATATTAAATAAAATATTTTTATTTTTTCAAGATAGAGAATACCTAAGTTCACTAGAGCTAAACCCTTTTGAATTTTATGGATATCTTGTAATAATACCTCTGTATATACTTTCTAATTCTTCAAAGATTAATTTTTTGTTTAACCTAATTGTTGAAAATTTTACAACTATTAGTTTTTACAATCCTGAAGACATCTTTTACACACTTAGCCACTCAATTTTTACTTTATATGTTTTTTTTGTTTTACTAATAATTTTTAGAAAATTAACAAAAATGTTGAACTGGGAGGTTTCTTATATTTTTATTATTTTTTTAATTCTTATTCCAAGTTTTTCTGGACATGCACTTTTCAACATAAAAGATATTCCTTTTGCTTTACACTTTTTTCTAGCATTTTTATATTATTTCGATTATTTTCATTTAGAAAATAACAAAAGTTTAATAAATTTATTTTTTGTAGGTTTAAATTTTGCATTAGTCGGACTTATAAGGATGAATGCAATTGTTTTCCTAGGTCTTTTAGTTTTTATTTCTCTTTTAATTCAATTAAAAAGTAAAAAATTAGTTGAAAAGTTCATTGGTAAAAGTATTTTTTTATTTTCGGTTTATCTAGTACTAACTATTTTAGGGTCTCCCTCTTCATGGGTAAGTCCATATAAATGGATTACTAAAGCAGTTAATTGGCAACTGTTTTATTCATGGAATGGCTACACCCTTACAAACGGAAAATTCATTTATGCACCAGAAATATCTAGAACATATCTTTTGGAGTGGTTTGTATATAAGTTGCCTCTAAACATTTTTTTAACAATTCCACTGCTTGTTTTCTTATTTTACAAAAAGAGATTGAACCTTATAATGATTTTTTCTTTCTTATTTATTTTTTTAGTAAATATTTTGTTTTTTGTTTTCCAACCTGCTGCATACGATGGTATTAGACAATTTTTATTCTTAATACCATTTTATGTAATTATTCTTAGCTATGGAATATATTTGTCATTTGATAGACAAAATGTAAGAAACTTATTTATTATTTTTAATATTTTTTATTTATTAGCAACCCAATATGGTCTAGGGCCTTACAGGTATGTTTATTTCAATGAATTAACAAATTTAAAAACGATCAGTGATAATTGTGAAGAGATAGATGGTTGCGGAACTTGGCCAACAGATTACTGGGGATTTTCAGGAAAGGAACTTTCTAAAATTGTGGATGCAAAAAATTTAGATGTTTTATTAACATGCAAACCTCCACAGTCAGTAACCCCGTATATAAAAAGTAATGTAAAAATATACAGATCGGTGCTAGAGGTTAAAAATTTAAATATTGAAGAATTTTATACCACAACTTTTCATAGACCTAGGCCAGTTGATGATTCATGCAGATTTGACACAAATAATATTTCATACAAATGTGAAATTATTGATAGTGCAAATACAATTTTGAGAGGAGAAGAATTGAATTTAAGTTATTTAAGTTTTTGTACTGTAAGTTATTAAATTGAATTAATTTATATTAAACCAAAAATTTTTTAGCATTAAAGTTATATTGAGATGAATAAATATAGTTCAAAAATAAAAATCTTTTATAAAGATTTAGTCGATGTTTCAAAACTTACAAAAACAAAAAACAAAAAATTAAAAATAATTTTCTTAGCACTGACAATAAATATCATGGTTGCTTTAGATATAATTATTATTCTCTTTTTTTCTAATTTCTTTTCTGATGAAATAAGTTTTACCAATCCAATACTTGAATATATATTGTCATATGAAAAGTTACTTCCTATTTATATTCTTTTCAGGTTTTTTCTTATTTATTTAGAAAAAATTATTACAACAAATCTGCAAATTGATATTGAAAATAACTTGAGAATCTATTTAATTGAGGAAGTATTTAAAAGGGGTAATGTATCAATATCTGATGCTTATTACTATATAAACACATTAAGTTCTCAGGTCGGAGGATTCTACTCAAACTTAGCTGCTTTTTTTGGAAGTTTAATTCAAATAGTGGCTTTCTCCCTTTATTTATTGGCTACAAATTTTGAGGCTGTAGTTATATTTTCTATTGGTAGTCTATTTTTATTCATTCCAACTTTATATCTAACGAAACTTGGCAGAGGGTTTGCTCATAAAGCTTATATTTATGGACAAGAAATTAGTTCTGAAGTTGAAAAAATATTAGATAATTTGTTTTTAATAAAAATCTTAAAAAGAACACATGAAGAAATTTCCCATTATGCTAAAAACTTAAAACTATTTTATCAAGCAAGATTGAATGATATAAAAGTAGGCACTGCTAGTTCAGTAATGCCGAATTTTTTTACATTGTTTTTTTTATCTATTCTCCTGATTTTTTTTGACTTTATAAAATATTTATCTTTAGATTTTGTCGGAATACTATTGAGGCTTTTTCAATCACTCGGAATTTTTAATAGAAACATTCATACTGTATCTTCTTTCCATGTTTATTTAGATAAGCTTTATCAAATTGAAAAAAATAAAGAAACAATTACTTCTGGCAATTTTGTTATATCCAAAGATCTGGATCGTGACATTGCAATCAGATTTAATGAAGTTGATTTTAAATACCTAGGATCAGATAAATTCTTGTTTCAGAATACAAATATAAATATATATAAAAACAAACATACTATTATCACAGGTCCTAATGGATCAGGAAAAAGCACTCTAATTGGTTTACTAAGCGGAATATTTTTCCCAACTAATGGAAAAGTTGAAGTTTATTCAGAAAAAGTAGGATACGTTAGTGCGACACCGTTAATAATTAATTCCAATATTAAAGAAAATATTTTATATGGTTCAAATGTTGAGTTAAATGATCAAGATATGCTCGACTTTTTAAAAGAGTTTGAAGTATATTCAGATGATGATTCTTATAATTTAGAAAAAGCTATTAGCAACAAAACACTTTCAACAGGGCAAATGCAAAAAATTTCATTTATACGTGCCTTAGCATCACAATGTGAAATATTAATCCTTGATGAATCCATGTCTAACTTAGATATAAAAACAAAAACAATGATTTATCAGATTCTAAATAAAAGAAATTTGACGATTATAAACTCATCACATAATGTAGACGAAATTCCTAATTACGATCACCATATTTCTATTGAGAAAAATGGTGATATAAGTATTCCTAAATATTTATTGAATTAGTTTATTTACTAAGTTCATTTCACTTTCTAGAACAGCTTCAATTGAAAATTTGTTTGCAATGGTTGAAACTGCATTATTCGATATTTCACTTAGTGCAGATTTATCTAGGTTTTCGAATAAATACAACAAATCGTCTGTAGGTTCAAATAAAAATCCGTTTACACCATGTGTAATTATTTCTTTGTTGTTTGAGTTGTTTGTAGCAAATACAATACATCCCGCTCCCATGGCTTCAAGAATTACTTTTGAATTACCTTCAAATAATGATGTAGATAAAAAGAATTTATAGTCAGAATATCTTTTTAACAAGGAATCATTTTGTAAATTTCCCAATAAATTTATTTTTGTACTATTTTTTGAAGATAAATTTAAAACTTCATCTTTTAAAGTTCCAGAACCTACAATATCAAAAACATAATTAGAATTAGAGAAATCTTCCAATGCTTTTTTATAATTTTTTTGCTTTTCAAGCCTTCCAACCATAAAAATTTTTTTATCGTATCTGTCACCCCATATTTTTAAAGGAGCATTTTCTACCCAATTAGGATTAACAAAGATTTTATTTTTGAAATGTAAATAATACTTCTCAATGAAATTTTTATCACTAGAGCTTGAAACTATATAGTAATTTGAGATTATTAATCCAATTTGAGTAAGAATATAGTAAATCAAAACCTTAAGTTTCGATTTTTTTTCTTTAAGTAAGAATATAACTTTGTCAAAACCTGTCCGTAAAATAAGAGGTTTTGACAATAATATTTTTAATAAGATACCAACCCAGCTCCCGGAAAGCTGGTTTGTTTTAATTAGGTCTATATTTTCAAATTTAGACTTATATTTAAAGCAGAAGTAGATTGATTTTATAAAACGAATTACTTTTGAATTTGAATACTCTACATGTTTATATATAGGAACTATATTTATATTTTTAAGTTCCTCTTCAAATATTAAATCATCATTATTTCCAAATGTAAGAAAGGTGGTCTTTACTCCATACTTTTCGTAAAGAACTCTGTAGGTATGAGTTTCTCTGCTAAATAAACCGGATTCTTCCCAAGACTTCAGAGAAGCATCAAAAGTAAATATTAGTAATAAATTCAATAATTTAATTTTAATAGGATAACTTTACTTATAAATTTAAAAAAACGACTACTCTTTTTTTGTGAAGAAAATTTTGTTAATCCATACTCTATACCAAAATACTGGCGGTGAAGACATAGCGGTAGATAACGAAATAGATTTATTAGAAAAGGAGTACGAGATTAAGTCATTAAAATTAAAAAACTCCTTTAGAACATTATTTCTAAACTTAATTGGATTAAACAACAATCGAAAAAAAATTAACAATTTAATTGAACTACATAATCCTAGTATTGTGTACTTCCAGAACACTTGGTTCTCTATACCAAGTTCTTATATACGATCACTTTCTAAAAGAAATCTAGATGTGAGAATTAAACTCCATAATTTTAGATATATTTGTTGTAGTACATATTTGCTAAAGAATCACGTTTCAAATATGGAATCATGTGGAGCTTGTGGAATAGAAAATAAAAAGTATAAATTTTTTAATAAATATTTTCAAGAATCATACTTAAAGTCAATATACTCAATTTATTTTCATAAAAAATTTTTTAACCTAATCAAACATGACAATTTAAAAATATATGTTTTAACAAATTTTCATAGAAATTTTTTAATTAATAAAGGTATAAATGAAGAGAAAATATCCATATTGCATAATTATCTTCCAGAAGCTAAATTTGATTCAGTTTTAAAAGATGATAATTATATATTGTATGCTGGACGCATCTCTAAAGAAAAAGGGATAATTGAGCTGTTAGAATCTTTTAATAAGTCAAATGTTCAAAATTTAAATTTAAAGATTATTGGCTCAGGCCCTCTTTTAGATTATGTAAAAAAAATTTACAGCTCAGAAAAAATTATATTTTATGGAGCGTTAACTAATAAAGAAGTATTGAACTATATAAAAAATGCAAAAGCTATAGTAACAGCAACAAAAATGTATGAAGGACAACCTAACTTGCTTTGCGAATCTTCTTTGCTAGGTAAAGTATCGATATTTCCTAATGCTGGTGGAATTAAAGAGTTCTTTCCACAAGATTCAAGTTTTATTTATGAACAGTTTCAATACGATCAGCTTATAGAAAAAATTATATCTCTTAAGGATAATGAAAACCTTGATTCAGAGGGAATAAAAAATAAAAAATTTATTAATGAGATATTATCAACAGATAAGTTAATCAGAAAATTTGAAGAGAGCAAATAAATAACATCTTTAGTGAAATTCTTTAAGTATCATTTTATTTAGTGAAGATTTATTTAAACAAAGCAGGTGAAAACTGGATAGTTGATAGATTTTATTCAGAATGGAATGACTTTAATTCACCTACTACTACTAATTTTATTTTTAACTCAGATATTATTTGGTTAATAGCACCATGGACATGGAGAAAAATAAATAAAAACAATTTATCCCGTAAAAAAGTTGTATGCACCATTCACCACATTGACGAATTCAAGTTTGATGAAAAACAAAAAAAAGAATTTTACGAAAGAGACAAATATGTTGATTTTTACCATGTAATTTCTGAAAAAACATTTAAGCAATTAGTTAAATTAACAGATAAGAAAATTTTTGAAATCCCTTTTTGGGTAAATCAAAATATATGGTTTCAATTAGATAACAAGACAGCTTTAAGAAAAAAATATAATATTGATAAAGATTCTTTTTTAGTAGGTTCGTTTCAGAGAGATACAGAAGGACATGATTTAAAAAGCCCAAAACTTTCTAAGGGGCCTGATCAATTTATAAAGATAGTAAGAAGACTGTATGACGAAAAAAAAGATCTAAAGGTACTATTGAGTGGAAAAAGAAGACAGTACTTAATTTCTGAATTAAATAATTTTAAAATACCTTTTTATTATTTAGAGATGACCAACTACAAAACCTTGAACGAACTTTATAACATTTTGGACCTTTATATTGTTGCATCAAGAGTTGAGGGTGGACCACAGTCTATTCTTGAAGCAGCAGCAACAAAGACACCTTTAATTTCAACCAATGTTGGAATTGCTGAAAAAATACTTGATAGTAGTTCTATTTACAATATGGAAAATTTCATGGAAGCAAAACCAGATGTAGAATATTCTTATAAAAATGTTAAGAAATATTTTGTTCCCGAAGGTTTTAAGAGTTTTTACGATATGTTTGAGTTTGTAAGTGAAAATTAGCATAGGATCAAAAATTATAGAAGGGCCTTGGGGTGGAGGTAATTTATTTGTTATTAATCTAAAAAATTATCTAATTCTTAATGGTCATGAAGTTGTCCACAACCTTAATGATGACGATATAGATATAATTCTCATGACATCACCAAATCATAAAGCAGAATCATCTTCTTTTGGATATAAAGATATATATAAATATATAAAAAGAATAAAAAATGACTCTATTGTTGTTCATAGGATCAATGAGTGCGATGAAAGAAAAGATACTAAAAATGTAAATAAATTTATATTAAATGCAAATAGAATTGCTGATGCAACTGTTTTTGTTAGTAGTTGGATTGAAAACTTATATTTAAAGCAAGGCTTTAACTCTGAATACTCAAAGGTTATTCTATCTGGTTCAGATAGTAAAATATTTAATCGATTAAATCAAAGTATTTGGGATAAAAAAAGCCAGTTAAAAATTGTCACCCACCACTGGGGAAACAATTGGAACAAAGGTTTTGAAATATATTCAGAATTAGACAACATGATTTCTAATGAGGAGTTAAATTTAGATATCAACTTTACATATATTGGAAATGTTCCAAACAACTTTAAATTTCAAAAATCAACTCTTTTAAAACCATTATCAGGAAAAGAGCTCGCTAATAGACTAAAAGATCATCACATATATTTAACTGCTTCACTATTTGAACCATCAGGGAACCATCACATAGAAGGTGCACAGTGTGGCCTCCCAATCCTATTTATAAATAGCGGTGGCTTACCCGAATATTGTGATGGATATGGTGTAATGTTTGAACCGGAAGACTTCAAGAATAAGCTAGAGTACCTAATAGATAATTACGATAAGTATTTAATGAAAGTTAGGGAGTACCCAAGAAATTCTGAGAGTATGTCAAAAGAGTATTTAAACTACTTTGAAGAATTAATAAATTCTAAAAATCAAATTATAGAAAAAAGAAAAAATTTAAAATTAACAAGGTTTCCAAAATTTAGGTTATGAAAGTCAGATTATCAATTTTAAAACTTATAAAACTAATTTCAGTAATTTATTTTTTTCTTGTTTTTATTGTAATGTTGTTTGGAAGAACGTTTACAGGGATTTATTTTTACAACTTTAGACTCGGAGAAATAATAATTGCTGTTTGTTTTATATTAAGTTGTATATTTTTGTTTTATAATAAAAAAATATTCAATCAAACAAAATTAGTTTTTGTGCATAGATTGATTCTCGTGGCGTTTTTTTTAAATTTAATAATAACCTCAGGAAGTTTATTTAATTCATATACTTTTAAATCAAGTTCCTATATATGGACATTGATATTTTTATATCTAGGAAATTATTTTTTTAATTATCTAGAAAGTGATAACTTTAAAATTAAGAATTTTATTTGGGCTTTACCAATTGCGTATATTTTAAGCTCAATATATTATCCACAGTTTCTTCAAAACTTTTTTATAAAATTTTCTGACACACTTGATTTTCTCAAAGCTTCAGATCTGTTACTTTTATTTACAGTTACAAATTTTTATTTACTTTTAAAAAGAAATGATCGTTTTTCATTCTCATATCTAATCCTAAGCTCAGCAATTTTATTTCCTTATCTTTCCTTTAAAAGCAAAGGTTCTATTTTACCTGCAGTGCTGTTTTTATTTTTGATTACTTATTACTATCGAAAATTTATTTTTAAAGATTTTAAATATTTTATTTTTATGCTTTTAATAGGCTCATCCTTGTTTGGTTTTTCTTCGGTAAGAACATTCGGTTCGTTTAATAATATTTCTTATGAGGTATTTTTCAATGAATATACTGAAAATACATACATGCATGAAGAATTTACAAATTTCCAAAGTATATTTAAAACTCAACCAGAACGATACTCTAATTCGGAAATCTCAGAGGATGACATAATCACCATTGAGGTTCCTGAATATAACTATGAATACACTGTTGTTGATGATGGTGATTATACGTATAAAAATGTACGAGAGTTTTGGATTTTTACACTAGCTGATGGCCGACTATATTCTGATGAGACAAATATTGACTATAGATTGCAAATTTGGCAGGATGTTTTATTTGATCTTGATTATCAAGATCAAATTCTTAATGGGTATGCCTACAATGAGATAATTCCAGCTATGACTCCAAGGGAGAGACAAGGCTGGGATGGTTCAAATGAAAATGTTCACAACTACCTTGTAAACATTTTTGCAAGAGGAGGACTAATTCAGTTAGTACTTTTTTTGGTTTTCTATTACTACTTAGTAAAGGAGTGGTACTTGAAAAACAACAACTTTCAAATAATTGTTTTTATACTCCCCATATTCTTGACTTCATTATTTGATGTCTCAATGGAAAGTGTTAGGTATCCTCTAATATATTTTTCGTTTTTAGGCTATTTTTTAAGTATTAAAATTTTACAAAAGTAATTTATAATAAAAGTTATTATTCGATTAGAGAAACTATGAAAAAAGCCTTTATCACCGGTATTACCGGACAAGATGGTTATTACCTCACAAAACTTTTACTAGATAAGGGTTATTCGGTTCACGGAACTATAAGAAGATCTTCCTCGATTAATACAAAAAGAATAGATCCATTAATTTCAGAATTTTCAGAAAGTGGAATGTTAAATTTATACTATTCTGACCTTACTGATTCTTCATCATTAAATAATCTTATTAGTTCTATAGAGCCAGATGAAATATATAATCTTGCCGCCCAATCACATGTGATGGTATCTTTCAAAAACCCAATTTATACATCTCAAACTGGTTTGATGGGAACCTTATCCCTACTTGAGGCTATTAAAAATACTGATAAACAAGTAAAATTTTACCAAGCTTCTTCATCTGAGATGTACGGTGGTGCAGATTCAAAAAAATTAAATGAATTATCCAATTTTGAACCAAAAAGTCCTTACGCTGCTTCAAAAGTTTTTTCACATCATGTAACAAAGCTCTACAGAGAGTCATACGGGTTATTTTGCACAAATGGAATTTTGTTTAATCACGAATCACCATACAGAGGAGAAACTTTTGTAACTAGAAAAATTACAAAGGCTGTTGGAAGAATTCATGCAGGACTTCAAAGTAAACTTACATTGGGTAATTTAGATGCATATAGAGACTGGGGTTTTGCTGGTGATTATGTAGACGGCATGTGGATGATGATGCAGCATGAAGAACCTGATGACTGGGTGCTCGCAACAGGTGAAACACATACTGTAAGAGAGTTTGCAGAGGAAGCATTTAAAATAGTGGGGCTTAATTATGAAGAATTTGTTGAAATATCTGAAAAATATTTTAGACCTAATGAAGTAGACCACCTTTTGGGTGATTATTCTAAAGCAGAAAAAAGCCTTGGTTGGACACCTAAAACTTCTTTTAGTGAGTTAGTAAAAATGATGGTGGAGCATGATATTGAGGAAGCACAAAGAGAAAAAGTATTAATAGACAATAATCTTCTTAATCCAACATGGGAAAATCCTAGCTAAGTTATATTATTTTTATACCAATCATAAGTTTTCTCTAACCCAGTTTCAAGGTTCGTATTATGGTTCCAGCCATAACTATTAATAAGAGAGCAATCCAACAGTTTTCTTGGATTTCCATCTGGCATTGAAGTATCAAATACTAAACTTCCCTCATATCCAATTACGTCTTTTATTAACTCTGCTAATTTTAAAATAGAAATTTCCTCACCACTACCAATATTTATCAAGTCATCTTGTATATTTTTATTAAGGATAAACTCAACAGCATTAGCTAAATCATCTACATAAAGGAATTCTCTGAGAGGTTTTCCAGTTCCCCAAATTTCAAAAGTATCTTCATTGTTTAGTTTTGCATTATTCATTCTTCTTATGAGACCAGGGATTACATGACTTGAATTTTCATCAAAGTTATCATTTGGTCCATAAAGATTTGTTGGCATTAGGTTGATTACTTTATGTCCGTATTGGGCTTTTAAAGACCTTCCTATTTCTATCGCTGATAATTTCGCCATTGCGTATGGAGAGTTTGTTGGCTCAAGAGAGCCAGTCATAAAATCGCTTTCTTTAATTGGGTTTTTAGCATCTAGTGGATAAATGCAGCTACTTCCCAAATTTATTACTTTAATTCCGCTAAATTCTATAACTGATTCCAATATGTTTAAATTTATTTTTAAATTATCAATAATAAAATCTGCCCTTTTTGTATTATTTGCGTAAATTCCACCAACCTTAGCTGCGGCATTCACAATCACCTCAGGTTGAATTTTTTTTATAATTTCCTTAGTTTCCTCAAGGTTAAAAAGATCTGTATCTTTCCTACTTGAACCAATTACATTGAAGTTGTCATTTTTTTGTAGGTTTTTAACTAGAGAATTACCAACAAGACCGTTGCTGCCAAAAACTAGAATATTTATATTGTCCTCCTAATTTTTTTTAAGACCAAAAGCATTATATCCGAATTGGTTTGGATTTAGGTTTTTTAATTTCTGTTTTATATATTTTGGATGTTCATCAATTTCAATATATTTGTTATGAAGCTTATATCTACTTTTTATCATTTTGAACCATGCATCAAAAGCTTCTTCAGGTGTACCTCGACCTTTACCCCAATCTTGAAAATGTCTATTATAAGCACGCGCAAACCTTGCCCTATCTTTTGATATTACTTCCTTAGTTCTGAAAACTGTATCATAGTTCCAAATTGGAACAGAAATTTCAGGCATATTCTTAGGTAATATCTCAACACCATTTAATGTTGGTTGACACAAATCTCCACCACCATTAAGTTTTATATCTGGATAAAGACGTTTATTAAAGGCAATACATATTTTACTTTTAAGATTGTACCTATCAGGAGTAAAGAATTGATGTTTAGAAAAGGTGATTGCAGGAGAACCTTTAAATTGTTCTAGAGATTCTCTTAGAACATTAAGATCGTTTTCATGAAAAAAGTAATCTAAATCCATCCTTATTACCCAATCTCCAGAACATTTGTTAAATCCTTCTTGAAATACGTTTCCAATCTTTACCCAATTAAATTCATAATCCCAATTTTCCCCAACAACAATTAATTCATCCGAGAAATCTTCGTAACATGACAGGGATTCTTTCCATGGATCCATTCTTTCCTCAGGGTTGGTCATGCTAGTGAAAATTGAAATCTTCATTCTATTTAGTTTCTTCTATGATTTTATAAAATCTATTATTAAATAAGTCCAAGTTATATAAATTCTGAACAAGATTTTTAGCATTTGTTGAGATAGTTTCTTGCAAAATATTATTATTTAAAATCGTATCAATTTTTTTTGACCATGTTTCAAGATTATTTTCGTCAACAAATAAGATATTTAAATTATTTTCAAATATTTCTTCGTCCCAGAAGCCATCAATTTTTGTGATCATTACAGGTGTACCAGCAGACATTGACTGCAATGCAACACTTTGCCCAGAAGGTTGAATTGTGTTTTTAAGAGGCAGTATAGTTAGTCTTGACTTATTATAAATTTCTAAAATTTCACTATCTGATAAAAGGTTTTTACTCCACTTTCCATTAATTAGTTCTATATTTTCTATGTTTTTAACTTTATCTGTGCTTATTTGAGAAGTAATAATCTTAAATGATAAATGACCTAAATTTGAAGCTAGGTCTAATACAAATTCATAATCTCTAAAACTATCATTTCCAATAAATAAAATATCATATTTTTTTTCAGATTGTTTTTCAACATTCCAAAACTCTGTATCAATAGAGAAAGGAAGAAAAACTAGTTTATTTTTGTGTTTTGAATATTTGCTTATAGCTTTTTCATACTCTGGCTTTCCAAGAAATATTAACCTATCAAATGTTTTCAGAAAAATGGATAAGAAAAATTTATTAGTAAATTTTTTAATTATATTTGTAGATTTATTTGATAACAATCCCATTATAAAAACAAATGATTTGTATTTTTTCTTACCTCTAGGAATAAGGATAGGCAAAGCAGACAACCCTAGTCTGTCATTTGTTGCAATTATGATATCAGAATTTTTTAACAATTTTTTATTTTTAGAGTTGTATATGTTGTCCATATAAAAAGAGAGGTTAGTTATTTTTCTCAAAATTTTGTCTACAAATACTAAAGAGGGGTTATTATTTTCTTTAAACTCAATGATATTTAATTCTTTACAATGACTTTGAAATTCAAAATAGGAATAAAAAAATTCTTTAGCAAACTGTTTTTTTGAGAGCAATTTATCTTTTCGACCATCTCCAAAAATATATGTTATTTTTTTATTATTTAAATAATTCACTTAATTTAATTAAAGCATAATACTGATGATTAGTTCTAAGTGATTTTATAATGTATTAAGTTTTCTATGAATAAAAATGATATTTTATCTTCAGCTAATTTTAAAAGAAAATGTGATGTTGTATATTCTTCCTATGTCTCTTATGAAGAGTATGAAAAGTTAGAAAGTAGTGAAAGTATTATTCTTCAGAAAACAAATGATTATATCTTTTACAAGCTTAAAGATTATGAAATTAAAAGCTCGGATACAATATTTTGTAATAACTTCACTTTAAAACCATTATTTAAATCTTTAGCTAATCATCCTAATTTAGAAAATCTTCATCTTGTTACATCACAAACAGATTTAAGCATCACAAAAGATGTTTTTAATAAAAAACCAGATTCTATTGTGAGTTGGTCTTCTGTAAATGTAGATTTTAAGAATGAAATATTAAAATCAATTCCTCTAGGAATCGGCAATTCATTTCAGGATAAATATATAAATATAGAAAATGTAGTGGATAATTTAAAAAGCTTTAAATTTGATAAAGAGCCAAAAATTTATTTAAATTTTCGGGAAAATACTAACTTACAACATAGAAAAAATTTAAAAGATATATTCAAAAATTATAATTGGGCTACAATTTCAGATTCAGATTTAAGCTTGTCACAATATAATTATGAAATCGCAGACCACAGTTTTGCCTTAGCGCCATGGGGTAATGGTATAGACACTCATAGAATTTGGGAATCTCTTTATAGTGGAACTATTCCTGTCACTAAATATCATTACACTTTTAATACTTTAAAAGAGCTACCAGTCCTCTTTGTTAATGAGTATGACGATATAAATCAAGAATTATTGGAATCAACTTTAGAATATTTCGCAGATAGTGAGTTTAATTTTGATAAGCTAAAAATTGACTTTTGGTTTATGGAAAGAATTAAAATAAATAATTAATAAAAAATAATTCAAGAAAAAATTT
>Ga0181580_10000819_pt1 | contig 23998 bp, 15 predicted proteins | sample 071ome_23_FD_132413 | JGI IMG/M metagenome (GOLD analysis project Ga0181580, IMG submission 132413) | Coastal salt marsh microbial communities from the Groves Creek Marsh, Skidaway Island, Georgia - 071403BT metaG (megahit assembly) | ecosystem: Environmental > Aquatic > Marine > Intertidal... | reverse complement strand
GGGAAGCACACTGGACCGATGGGATGATTCCATCCCTGCAACAGGCTGCTTTCCGTGATCCATGGCATCCATGAAGTCACGCCATAGAAGCGTGAGATTGTGTCCATCCTGTTCATGATCAAAAGAAGGTTCCTGATGAAGAGGAGATTGCGAGGACTGACGTGGGTAAAAGGTCCACCCGTCTCGCCAGCCCATGTGAAAGACACCTTCGCTTCCGTAGAAGTAGGCTCCGATACGATGGTTTTCCTGAGGGCTACCCGCATATTTACGGTGCTCCCAGATAGCCGTGAAAGATTCAAAGGAGAAGGTCACGGTTTGTGTGTCGGGTGCATCGGTGGTGGAACCGTTCTTCGGGTCAAAGACAGGAGGGCCCGAGATGGGGCGGCCTCCAGTGGAGAAAATGGTTTTGGGATAGGGTTCTTCACTCCACCAAAGCATTTGATCGATCCAGTGAACGCCCCAGTCCCCCAAGGTTCCGTTGGCGTAGTCGAGAAAATGACGCCATCCTCCCGGGGTTAACTTGCGGCAGTAGGGTCTCAACGGGGCAGGCCCACACCATCGATCCCAGTCCATTCCTCGGGGCACCTGGCTGTGTGCGCTGGGCTCTTCAGGACCCGACCCGCTGCTGTTGACAAACATGCGAACCATTCCGATGCGCCCCACGCGTCCTGATTTGAGAAAATCCATCCCTGAGACATGGTGTGGGCCAATGCGGCGATGAAGACCTACCTGAACCGTCCGTCCGGTCTCTTGAGCCACTTTGAGCATGGCCTGGCTTTCACCTATGGTGTGGCTGGTCGGCTTCTCGACAAAGACGTGAGCACCCATCTTCATGGCTGCAATGCTGGGAAGGGCATGCCAATGGTCCGGAGTGGCGACAATGACGATTTCAGGCTTTTCCGACTCGAACATGTCCTGATAATCCCGGTAGATCCCAGGCCTTTGGCCCGTTTGCTGCTCCACCTCATCCAGAGATGCCTGCAGTGGGCGCTCATAGACATCGCACAAGCCAACGACCTTGCATCTTCCTGAAGCCATGGCTTCCTGAAGGATGTTCATGCCCCACCAGCCGCAGCCCACAAGAGCCGTGCGCCGCATGCGCGGCTCAGCGCTGCGGGCGTAGGGTGCCAACCCTAATAGCAAGCTTGCCTGCAGCCCGCGCTGAAGAAAGTCACGTCGTGTTTTCATGAATCGGTTGGAATGAGGATTGGGTGATTCTGCTGACAGATGTCTTTGCCGGATGCATCAGGGCCTCAAGTCCAGGCAGACAAGTCGTCCGTCTGAATTGCGTGCGTAAAGCAGTCCTCCTGAGAGCACGGGGACAATCCAGCACTTGCCATCGAGAATCTGCGCACGCGCACTGGGTTCAAAGGCTGTGATCGAGACGGGTGCGATGATCAATTCACCTTGTGCGCTCAACACGATGAGATGATCTCCTGCCGCACTGAGGGCGCCGTATTTGAAGGTGTCCTCTTCCCAGGCCACCTCGCCGGTCTCTCGGTAGACGCACTTGAGTGCTGCACGCGAACCGCCATCCCCATCAAAACCGAACAAATAATTGTCGATGAGAATGGGAGCATTCTGTTGTGTGCGCAATTCTCGGTTGGTCCAACGAACCGTTGTCTCTTCTCCTTTGACCTCGTAGACCCCATGGCCCTTTCCATAGCCTGACCCAATCCAAATTTCATTCCCCACAATGATTGGATCCGCCGCATTCACTCCGTATCGGGTCGGCCATCGGATTTCCCATGTCTTTTTGCCCGACATCACATCGGCCGCCAGAAAACAATCTTCGTTGCTCAAGGCGACATAGGTTGTGCCCTCCCAAGTGAAGGGCAGGGGAGTGGAGTAGCCGCTGGCCTCCTTGTTGGAAAGCCAGAGAGTTTTGCCGGTTGTTTTATCCAGCGCCATTCCGGCGCCTCCAGCATTGAGCAGGAGTCGCTCTCCTAGGATCAGAGGAGATCCATTGAACCCCCAGTCAGGCAAGGTCAGTCCTTCTTCCTTCTCAATTTGACGCTGCCACAGAATGTCACCGCTTTTGGCGTTGAGACAAAAGAGATCTCCCCATTTACTGATGATGTAGAGCCGATCTCCGTCGATGGTGGGCGTGGACCCTGGCCCCCCTTGGTAGAACTTTGCTCCCAGCTTACTTGTGTAACTGTGTTTCCATCGGACCGCTCCTGTGGCGCTATCAAGCGCCACCAAGGTATCCTGATCATCGGCATGCCCCAAGGTGTAGGCAAGGCCATGTGCTGTTGAAATGCTGGAAAAGCCGATGCCGACTTGAACCTCCCAAAGCTTCTTGGGGCCTTCTTTTGGCCATTGTTTGACCCATTGGGTTTCCTTGGAAATTCCGTTGTGATCGGGACCGCGGAACATTGGCCAATCCAGGGCATGGGTGTGATGGGCATACTGGGTTACCAGGGCCAGAACGACGATCATGAAGGAGGGTTTCTTTGTCATATCTATCGGAAGCTTGGGGGCCATACTGACCTCAAATCACGACGCATACAAGCGGACAATCCTGCAGCCAGATGCCTCTGGTAGGTTTTTCCAAGCGATGGGCGAAGGCGGGGGAATGAGATTGATTTGCTTTTGGCTTTGCAGGATGATCATCACTTCATCCCTTGCAACTGTAACCAGGTGAGAAAGAACCCTCGATGAACCCTGCTTGGAGTGCTCTGCTTTCCCTCTGTCCCATAGGCGTCGTGATCCTTCTTCTGGTAGGCTTCCGATGGCCTGCCAGCCGAGCTATGACTTTTTCCTATGTCACCGTCGTATGGCTGGCGCTGGGAGTATGGAAGATCCCGGGCTTGCAGGTCGTGGCTGCGAGTCTCAAGGGGCTGGTCGTCGCGGCTAGCCTTCTTTACATTATTTTCGGGGCTATTTTGCTGTTGCATACGCTTCAGGAGAGCGGTGCCATCAGGGTGATCCGCGAGGGGTTTACCGGGCTTTCCCCCGACCCCCGCATTCAGGTGATTCTCGTTGCCTGGTTGTTTGGCTCGTTCATCGAAGGGTCCGCTGGTTTTGGAACCCCTGCGGCGGTGGCCGTTCCTCTTCTGGTGGGCTTGGGGTTTCCAGCCATGGCCGCGGTCGTCTCCGGCATGATCATTCAATGCACACCTGTTTCCTTTGGTGCTCTGGGTACGCCGATTTTGGTAGGAGTCTCCACCGGCCTTTCAGGGGATGAGTCGGTGGCCTCCTGGGCCGTTGGGGCGGGTTTCGTGACAGCTGAAGGTCAACCGGACATGCCGTTGATTCTTAAAGAGGTGGGGTGGCGAGTGGCCGTCCTTCATGCTGTGGTTGGAACCGTGATCCCTCTTTTTCTGACGGCGACCATGACTCGTATGTTCGGACCCCGTCGTTCCTTTGGTGAAGGGCTTGCCTGTTGGCCATTTGCCCTGGTGGCATCTCTTTCCATGACCTTGCCCTATACGCTGGTCGCCTATGTGCTGGGGCCGGAATTTCCCTCGCTACTGGGTTCCCTGGCAGGTCTTTCCTTCATGGTCTGGTGTGTGCGGCGTGGTTGGTTCATGCCTCCTGGGTCTTCGGTCTGGACCTTTGGCCCTCCCGCCCACTGGGATTCCGACTGGCTCGGAGAGAAGGGTGGGATCCTTGAATCGGCGCCCACTTCCCGGCCCATGTCCCTCTGGCGCGCCTGGTTTCCTTACCTTCTGGTGGCGGGCCTTTTGGTTTTAACCCGCCTGAAGTTTCTGCCACTGGTGAGCTGGCTTCGCTCGGTCAAGCTGGAATGGCAGCACATTCTGGGCTCCGAGCTGGGGGTTGCCATTGAGCCTCTTTACCTCCCAGGCACTCTGTTTATCGTGACCTCAGTTGCCACCTTCTGGCTCCATCGCATGTCCGCAAAGAATTATCTGCGGGCCGTGAAAACCTCTGCCGGCACCATGGCCAAGGCTTCGGTGGCCCTGGTCTTTACCGTGCCCATGGTACAGGTGTTTTTGAATACGGCTGACGGGGCTGCGGGTTTACTCAAGATGACCAATGCCCTGGCCCTAGGAGTGGCTTCATCGGTAGGATCTGCATGGCCCTTGTTTGCGCCACTCATTGGAGGCTTTGGTGCGTTCGTTGCCGGTAGCAATACCGTCAGCAACATGACCTTCAGCTTGTTTCAATTTGGGGTTGGGGAGCAAATTGGCTTGGATCCCTTATGGGTGGTGGCCTTGCAGGCAGTGGGGGGGGCGGCAGGGAACATTATTTGCGTGCACAATGTTGTGGCTGCTTCAGCCGTGGTGGGGTGTTTGGGCAAGGAGGGTCAGATCATTCGCCGCACCGCCGTGATATTCCTTTACTACGCCTTGTTTGCAGGGGCCTTGGGGTATGCCTTGCTTTGGTGGCCTCAGCGCGGAGTACTGAATCTGGGAGCCTGGATCGCGCTTGGGATGGTCACCGCTATCGTGCTATGGGTGCGGCATCATCTGGGGCGTCGCTGATGCTTTCTTGGGTCCATGGAGCCACGCCATGGAGGCTGCTTTGACCCGATGCCACATCCGCATGAGCCCTCACAATCTTCCGGTGTCACGGCCCCCTTAGCTACCTTCCACGTGCGTTGGATCCACAGCACCAGGGCCACTAGAACGCAGATTAGGGTGATCCAACTCTGAAGTTCCGGATTCATCGCGTGCTCATGCAAAGCCAAGCCATCCGCCGACCTGATAAACCAACAGAGAGGCCACAGAGGCCGTCAAGGTCATGTAGGCAAACTGGAACAGCGGCCACTTCCACCCATTGGTTTCTCGTTTGACCACAGCCACCGTACTGAGGCATTGCATGGCAAACACATAAAATACCATCAAGCTCAGGCACACTCGAGGTGTGTAAACCGGTGTTCCATCAGGTCGTTTTTCTGAGCGCAGACGATTTCTCAGTGGTTTGATGTCTTCAGAGTCTTCTACGGAGTAAATGATCGACATGGTGCTCACGAACACTTCCCTGGCTGCAAAAGAGGCCACCAGACCAATGCCGATCTTCCAGTCAAAACCCATGGGCTCAATCGCAGGCTCCATCCAGTGTCCGATTTTTCCAGCCAGGCTTTTTTCCATGGCGATCGCTGGATCGGCATCGCCAGACTTGGGGTAGGTGACGGCTGCCCAAAGCAGGATCGAGATGGTCAGGATAACCGTTCCAGCTCTCCTGAGAAACAGTCGAGTGCGTTCCCACATGTGCCAGAGAATGGCGGTCCAGGCGGGCCACTTGTAGGCGGGCAACTCGAGAATCATGGGTGCACCTTCTCCCTTGAGGAGGGAGAGGTTGAAAAGCCAGGCGAAGAAAAAGGCGCCGCCAATGCCCAAGGCATACATACCGAGGAGAAAACCGACCTGAGTCATCCATGGAATGTCCTCTGTTGGGACCAAGGTGGCGATCATCAGCAGATAAACCGGCAGACGGGCCGAGCACCCAGCCAGTGGAGACACCAGGATGGTGATCAGTCGGTCTTTGGGGTCATCAATGGTGCGTGTGGCCATGACGCCGGGTACCGCGCATGCATGAGAGCTCAGCAAAGGCAAAAAGGACTTTCCATTGAGCCCGACGCGGCTCATCAATCGATCCATCATGAAGGCGACGCGGGCCATGTATCCCGTGTCTTCCATGAAACCGATGAAGAAAAAGAGAATCAGTATTTGAGGAAGAAAAACGACGACCCCACCCACTCCGGCGATCACGCCATCGGTCATCAGTGCTCGCAAGTCACCTTCCGACATGTTGGACGCTACCTGAAGAGCGGCCCATTCAAAGAAGGTTTCAATCCATCCCATGGGGCCATCGGCCACTTTGAAAATCAGGGTGAAAAGCAACCCGAGAATGCCCAGAAGGACGGCCCATCCCCAGATGGGATGCAGCAGGTATTGATCGAGCCTGTCACTCAGGGAAACCCCTTCTTCCTCGTGTCGTTGGACCGTTCGTTGAACGATCTGGTGAATCAGATCATACCTGGAGGCAACCAATTGGTCTTCCCAGCCGGGATGACTGGCATTGAGTGACTGGCGTTCCGCCTGGATGGCATTGTATTGGTGATCGGAAAGGCCGCCATGCAGGGGATCTCGATCGGAGAGGAGATAAAGGGGTTCCAGTAGGTTTTTTTCACCCTGCAGGATCTTGGTCTTACGGAGCTTTTCCCAGCTTTTCTCAAGGCTCTCCTGTAAATTGTCTTCAAGAGACACGCCACTGGTCGGAATTTTTGGGGCATGCTGGGCCATGGCATGCTTGAGCTCGACGAGTCCTTCCCGTCGGGAGGCACTCATGGGAATCACTGGGATCCCACCAAACGCTTCGGCAAGGAGGGTAGTGTCCACTGAGCTCTGGCGATCCCGAACCATGTCCATCATATTCAATACCAAAATACATGGAAGCTGCAGCTCCATGATCTGGGTGGCAAGGTAGAGGTGCCTTTCGAGATTGGTTGCGTCCAGGACAATGACCACGCCTTGGGGGCGAGGCGTGTCCTTGCGCCTGCCGAGCAGGACATCCCTCAGGACGGATTCATCGGGAGAACGGGCATGAAGACTGTAGGATCCTGGAAGATCCAGAATGCGTATTTTCTCCCCATGGTTGAGAAAACATTCTCCTTCCTTTTTTTCAACCGTTACTCCTGGGTAATTTCCCACTTTTTGCTTCAGGCCCGTCAGGGCATTAAACAGAGTGGTCTTCCCGCAATTTGGATTGCCAACCAAGGCAAAATAAGAAATGGATCCAGCACTGCAGCCAGTTGCGGAAGCTTCGGGTGGCAAGGCGTCCTTCATGGGAGTTCAGCAGGCCTCATTTCAATCTGCTTGGCTTCGTTAGCTCGCAATGAAATCAGGCTGCCGCGCACGGATATTTCGATGGGATCTCCCAGCGGTGCTCGTCGGATGATCTTGATGGTCGTTCCCGGAAGAAGTCCTAGTTCTCTCAAACGAGTCATGGAGGTGTCCCCAGAAGGGATCGACGCAATCACAGCGCTGGTTCCTTGTTCCAGGTCACTCAGGCGTTGGATCTCATCCATGAAAGAAACTAGCTGGAAGAGGGACTGACCAGGATGGAGTCAGCAACTTGACGGCTGAGACAAACTTTGGCCCCGCAAACCTGACAGAGCATCGCACCGTTGTTGTTCAGGACTTGGACTTCGGAGAGCTCGCAAAAACCCATCTCCCTGAGGCGATTACAGAAAGATTCCTGACCTTGGAGGTGACGCACCCGGACTTTTTCTCCTCGATTGAAACGATTGAGTTTCGACCAATTAGAGGCGTCGGTTGGTTGATCTAGGGTAGCTTGCATGTCGTCCTGACTCATTGCACCTTATTGAGATTGTGTCTCATTTGCAATAAAAAATCGGGCATGGATGGAAGCTTTTGAATTTTTAACGGCTCATAGGTCTTTTCAAAGCTCTTGAATGTTGGCTTAGTGCTTGATCAGCGCCTCTTTTTTCCTATATTTCCGCGATGTCCACATCTATTCAACCCAAGAAGGATTATGGTTTTACCTTGATTGAATTGCTGGTTGTCATCGCCATCATCGCCATCCTGGCTGGCATGCTTCTTCCGGCTCTCTCCAAGGCCAAGACCAAGGCTCAGGGGATTAAATGCATGAGCAATAATAAGCAGTTGGTTCTGGGGTGGACCCTTTACTCAGTAGACTATGAGGATCGCTGCGCCAATAATTTCACCATTCCTGGCACTGAGCAGGCCATCACTTCGGGAATGTTCAATAACTGGGTGAACAACATCATGACGTGGGGAGCAGGCGGTTCGGTGGGTGACCGCAGTGTGACCAATCGCCTTTGGGTCAGGAATGGGGTGCTGGGGCAATACACCGATGGTGCTGTTGGCATCTATAAATGCCCAGCCGATCACTTCTTGAGCCAGGCACAGAAAAAGGCTGGTTTCCAGGAGCGATTGAGAAGCAACTCCATGAATGCCCTCTTTGGCCGATCGAACAATGACAAGAATGACAACACCGTGCGCGGTAAAAGTTGGGCTTTCGGTGGGCGCTACCGTCAATTCATCAAGACCACGGACGTCGTCCAACCCAGCATGACTTATCTGACCCTGGATGAGCATCCGGATTCGATCAATGATGCCTTCTTTATCACGGATCCAAACGCCAACAACTGGCAGGATCGACCCGCATCTTATCACAACGGTGCTGCTGGATTTTCCTTTGCCGACGGGCATGCCGAGGTGCATAAATGGCTCAGCGATTCCTCCAAATATCCTGTTCAATTCACCTATGGCAGTGCCAAGCCTTTTGATGCCGCAGGCAAGCGCGACATTGCCTGGTATGGTGAGCGTATTCAGCTCATTCCTTACCGTTGAGCGCTGCACCCTTCCCTTGGGTGGAGTCAGCTCTGGGGTAACCCGTGGGTACATACTGGTTGATACCCAATCCCTCAAGCGTCTCTTGTGTGCCGTCTGGCCATCGAATCGTGGCCTGATCCACCCTTTTGGCTTCCCCCAAGCCAAAGTGGATGACTGAAGGATGCTGCGTGCGATACGAGTCTCCTGAGCTAATAGTGGCTACCCGATTCATCCCCCCCGCTTTCACCTGAATCTGAAGACCCAGGCTTGAGGGAATCCCAGCCCCTCTTTGCGGCTGGAAGCCAATCCAATTCCCTTTTCGAGGGATGCGGTTCAAATACACCCGGAGGACTTGCCTGGCATCCGGCCAGGTTTCAAAATGTGTGAACACCAAATCCTGGCGTCCATCCTGATCAAAATCAGCGCTCCCGACGTTGCGGGCATCCCATTGGGGGCCGACATGCCACAGAGGAGCGACATCCAACTCGGTTCCATCGAGGGTTCCTAGAAAAAGCCGATTGCTTTCATAGCCCCCATAAGACATCCCTCGCCCTCGCGTGCGTTCAAACTTCTGCTTGAAATACAGGTAGGCATCGGAGTCCTTTTCCGAATCAGCGAGAAATGCGTCGTGAAGCCAATACTCCGATTCGTAGTCACGGACACTTTGGCGACTCTCCAGTCCATTGGCGACGTAAACATCGACCCTTCCGTCCAGATCAAAGTCCGCACTGGTGCATCCCCATGCCCATCCGGCCAGGATCACGCCCTCCTGCTGCTGGCGTTGGGTCCACGCACCTTCCCCTTTAGAAAGGAACAAGCGATTGCCGAATGTCATGCTCGTGCGCAGGCCTGGGTCGGTTCCCAACCCTTCCCGGTGGATCCCCAGATGATCCAGGCGACGGACGGTGGGAGAGGTCATGCCAACCATGAGAAGATCCAGACGGCCATCGCGGTTGAAATCGCTGAAGCTATGGGCCATGCCAAATCCATGGGTCTCCTCTTCAAGCTCCTGGTTGGACCATTCCCATCGGCCATTCCCCTGATTCAGGTAAAGATCCACGCCGGCAAAATCACTGACCACCACTACATCCAACCCATTGCGGTGATCCAGGTCGACCAGGGAGGCGCTGTAGACACGCCGATGACGTCGCGACGTCAAACCGCTGGATGAGGTGATGTCCTCAAATGTAAAATCACCCTTGTTTTCCAATAAGTAGAAGGGGTAGCCATCGTTGGCATCGTGAAACGGTGTCGGCAAGGTCCCCCCTTCATAGGGAATGCGGTATTGACCCATGAACAAATCAAGATCGCCGTCCTGGTCGATATCCCCCGCGCTCAGCACCATGGGATAATGGATGGACTCGTCACTCTTGCGAATCGGGATCTCGTATTGATCAAAGACACCTTCCTGGCTTCCGGGGGAGACAAACAAACCTTGGTGTTTGTGATAGATGAAATCCAGACCTCCGTCACCGTTGATGTCCGCCAGCAAAGCCGTGGAGAGCAGACCAGGTGAGAAGGCGCAGAGAGGCGAAGAGTGGAAGGTCCCATTCTGAAATCGGAACACCAGATTTTTATTGGCAAGGACGATTTCCGGAGTTCCATCTCCTTCCAAATCGGCGATCAGTAATGGATCGATGGAATCAGCGTTGGTGGGCGGTTGGATGTATCGGGACAGTGCTGGAAGCCACGGACTTGCGCCCTGCCATCTCAATGCTTTCAACCCGCTGGCATCGATCCGTTGGATGCGGTTGGCACCCTCTTCAGAAAAAGCCTTTTTCTGCCAATCAACCCATACGGGCCCGGTGATCCACATGCGATCGTTGGCTTGCTTTCGATCCAGACTGACTTGGAAGTGAAAAAGGCTTTTGGCAGGTTCGGATGCATGGCTGGGACTGAATTGTTGGTGGCGTATTTCGATGGTTTCAAGCTCCCATCCATCATCGATCCATTGATCCAGCCAGGGAGCCCATTCATGGGGCTGGATGGTCGTTGTCTTGGAGCCAGGTAAATACTGAGTAAAAGAGGAAGCCAGGGGAGCTGGGCTCGCTTCCCAGTTGGGGCAAGCCGTTAGAGAGGGGTGCCATGCTTTCAAGTCGTTCCATCGATCCGAGCTCAGGCGAAGGGTGTCCCAGAGGTTTTCCATGGTTTTTCCAAGCTCTTGAGCCCTTTGCTCCTGAGCCCAGAGGGTTCGGTTCATCGCCTCCTCCTGTTCTTCCATGAACTGGAGATTTCTTAATGAAATCTCATTGATCATGGGGCGAGCTTGATTCGAGAGTCCCGAATCCGGTGTTGGATTCTCAGGATGGCAGCCAACCATCAGCCACAGGATCCCTGGCAGGAGGACAAAGCGCTGAAGAAAATGTGGGGTGCTCAGCATCAATAGCCTCATCATGAACCCATTTGTTGTGAGAACAAGGATCCATTGGGTCACCCCTCCGGTGCAGGGGTGACCTTGGTAGATCGCTGCTCGCTTCATGCGATCATGCGGTCTTATCAGACAATCGACCTTGTGGCTTTATGAGGGGAGCTTTTCCCGCTAGTCTGCGCGGCGTCAATGAGTCTAACGAACCCACAAGTCACCCACAATTGGATAGGTTCATCCATGAATTGGGTCATGCTTTGGTGCTGGATGGCATGTGTTTCAAGCTGTGTTCATCAGACGGCAAATCTGGAGCACGAACGCCATGTGGTGAAAGGGCTCGAGACTCCCTTGGATCGAAAGATCTCAAAGGAATGGCTCTCCCAGTGGGTTTCTTTTGGTGAAGGTTTGACTTCGGGGGGGACGCCGCCGGGAGAACCGGCGTTTGCTTTCCTGGCAAGAGAGGGCTATCGAACCATCGTCAGCGTGGATGGTGCCCGACCGGAGCTCGAGTCAGCGCATCGGTATGGGCTGAGCTATGTTCATTTGCCCATGAGCTATGACGGAGTGGACCCATCGGTGGCGCTGGGTTTGTTTCGTGTCATGCAGCAATCGGATTCCCCGGTTTTCATTCACTGCCACCAAGGCCATCACCGAGGCCCTACAGCTGCAGCGATCGCTTCCATGGCCAAGGGCCTTTGTAGCCAAGAGGAGGCATTGTCACGCATGGAGCTCGCGGGGACTTCGCCGGCTTATTCAGGTTTGTGGCGATCGGTCAGGTCCTATCAGCTACCGGAAAAGGGAACCCCAATGCCGATCCTTAGAGAAGCCGTAGCGGGAAATTTGCTCATCGAAGCCATGGTGACCCTGGATCGGGTGTGTGAATGGCTGGATGAAAGAGCCTCTTTCTCGGATGGCGCTGGATTTCAATCTCATGAGGCCGCATGCATGGAGCGCTTTGTGCTCATCAGGGAAGGGTTCATGGAAGCTGCACGAGAGCCCGATGCCGTGCTACCCTCAAGCCAAGCCGATTGGGAGGAAAGATTCCATCGAGCTCAAGATACGGTTGAGGACATTCTTCAGAGCATGAGGGATCGTCAGTGGGAGGGGGCGCTCTCAGGCTATCAAGAGCTCAAGCGTCAATGCAGTCAATGCCATCAAACATATCGAGATGAGTAAACCTGCCAAGACCCTTGTCAGCTGGTGAGGATCTCAACTGCGTCACTCCAAAGCGGCGGGTTCGAAGTCGCCGGGATGGACCCATCCGGTACGAGGCCGTTCACCCGACATGTAGCGCTCGTAAAAATGAACGTTGCCTTCATTGACAAACGGATAGGAGTCAAAAACGTCGCCCTTTCCCAACATTCGGGGATCCTGGTGTTGAAGGAGATCTCTTTGCATGAGGTCCTTGAGTCGGTTGCTTGTTTCTTGATGTTCCGTGGACTCAGCGAGATTGTTCATGCAGTCTTCATCCATCGCCACATGGTAAAGTTCTTCCTCCGAGCGTTTTCCAAAGGAAAGTTCCCAAGAGGCAGTGGAGAGGCCCTTGCGCCGTGCTTCCAGGATTTGGGTCTTCAAGGGACTTCCGTCGCAGTTGAGGTAGCCTGTCTCCGGGTTGCCTGCGGGCCAGCGAGCGGGTTCAAAATTGTGCAAGTAGAGCCAATCTGAGGTGAGAATTCCTCGGATAGGGTAGCCCCAGTCATTGGGCCGTCCGATGTCATGTCGTTCCTTGCCGACAAGGACCCGGTTGCGCTCTGGGTTGATCTGCCCGGATCCTGAGGCCTTGAAAATATCGAACAGACTGTGACCGCTCATGGCTTGCATGATGGGGCCCGGGGACTGGATGCCGGCTGCTTCTAGAAAGGTTGGGGCCAAATCCGTGAAATTCACGAAATCAGCGATGCGCCGACCGGATCCCTGGATGCCACCAGGCCAGCGTATGGCCAATGGAACGTGGTTGGAGTGCAGGTAGGCCTGTCCTTTGACTCTGGGGAAGGGCATGCCGTGATCGGAGGTGGCGACCACCAGCGTCTGATCCAAAAGTCCGCGATCTTCGAGCAGGCTTAAAATGCGTTCCAGATGATGGTCATAATGTTCGACCTCAATGGCGTAGTCCAACATGTCATTGCGGGTGATGTCATTATCTGGCCAGTAGGCAGGCACTCGACCGATCTGGTTCAGCTTCTTGCCAAGCCGAACCCCCGAACCATATTCATAACCGCGATGCGGTTCGGTGGTGCCGTACCAGAAGGCCCAGGGCTGCCCAGGCGTTTGCTCGTTGAGAAAGGTTTCAAAATTACTCGCGTAGTCATTGTGGCTGATCCCCGAGGCTTTTGGGCGGCGCTTGGCGCCTTGATAGGCCTTTCCGGTGATGAGGCGAGGCTTCCCAGACACGTCCTTGGCAGTGCCGGGCCCCCAGCCCTTGCCCGTATATCCGGTTTGATAGCCACTAGCCGAAAGTCTTTCCATGAAACCACCAAACTTGGGAGGAAATGGGCACACGTGGTTGGCAGCTTCCTCCAATTGCCAGGAATAGCGACCCGTGAGGATGGTTGCTCTGGATGGTGCACACTTGGCATTGGGTGTGTAGGCATGGTCAAAAAGCAATCCTTCCCTGGCCAGACGATCAAAGGCAGGTGTTTCCACCCATGAGCAGCCATAGGCACTGGCGTGGCCATAGGACCAGTCATCGGCAATGGCAAAGAGGATATGAGGTCTAGTGTTTTGTGCTGCTGCCGAGAGTCTGTTCCCACGGTTTTCAGTGAATACGACAAGGCATGCAAGGGTCAGAATCCAATGTTTCATGATCATGGGGCTTGGTAAGGGGTGGTGAAAGGTTAGGCCAGGACTTGTTGAACGACATGTCCCTGCACGTCGGTGAGTCGTCGGTCCAGACCATTGTGGTAAACGGTCAATCTTTCGTGATCATAGCCCAACAGGTGAAGGGCCGTGGCGTAAAAGTCCCAGACGGTAGTTGTGTCCACTTCTGCCCTCCGTCCGAAAGCATCGCTGGCCCCGTGGCTCACGCCCCCGCGGATGCCTGCCCCCGCCATCCAGCAGGTGAAGGCGTCTGGGTTGTGGTCACGGCCTGAAGTGCCATGCTGATGCGTGGGCATTCGCCCAAATTCCGTGGTCCATAACACCAGGGTGTCTTCCAGCAATCCCCGTTGCTCGAGGTCGGTGAGCAATGCGGCTGCCGGTTGATCCAGAATGGGGCAGTGGCGCTCATAGTCTGATTTGAGCGTCTTGTGCGCATCCCAATTCAGAAGGCCATCGACGCCACTGGCCCTAGAGGCACAGTAAAGGTTCACATAGCGCACGCCTCGTTCGAGCAAGCGCCTGGCTAAGACGCAATTGCGTGCGAAACCCGCCTTGAGAGGATTGGGATCATCCATGCCATAGAGCTTTCGAATGGAGAGGGGCTCACGGTTCAAGTCCGTGACCTCCGGGGCCGATAGTTGCATTTTTGCAGCCAGTTCATAGGCGGCCATTCGAGCCTGCAGGGCGGAATCCCCGGGATGGCTTTTGGCATGCACTTGATTGATCTCTTCGAGCAATGCATGGCTGCGCTTGTCGGCCTCTAAGCTGATGGCAGGGGGGCGCTGCAAATTGCGAATGGGTTGTTGAGCGCTCATCATGATACCCTGGTGTCTGGCTGGCAAAAACCCGTGACTCCAATTGGCCTTGCCATTGGGAGGTTCGCCTCGCACATCGGGTATGGCGACATAGGCTGGCAGGTTTTCATTGGCTGAGCCCAGCGCATAGCTCATCCATGCTCCGGCGCTGGGGAAACCCTCGGTTGCATGACCGGTATTCATGAAGACGCATCCCGGGCCATGAGTATTGGTCTTCGAATGCATTCCATGAAAAAACGCGATTTTATCGGCATGACTTCCGAGATGGGGAAGCATGGAGCTGATCAGCTTGCCAGATTGGCCTTGAGGCGTGAACGCCCAGGGACTGCGCATGAGATTCCCATTGCGGCCCTGGAACGAAAGAAAATCCTCCTCTCCTGGCAGAGGTGTTCCGTGATGCTTTTCTAGAGCAGGTTTATGTTCCCACAAATCGATGTGGGAGGCTGCACCCGGGCAAAAAATTTGAAGCACTCTCTGGGCCCTGGCCTTGTGGTGGGTTTGCCCACTGCCCGGCTGCCAGGGTCGAACTCCCTGAGCGTGGTTGTCCTTAGCCATGAGGGAAAGGAGGCCCATACCAGCAGTCGCCCGATAGATGTCTCCCAAGAAGGCGCGTCGATGGCAAAGCGCTTGCCAGGAAGCTTCAAACGAGTTGCTGGGCGGGGATGGCATGGTCAGTCCAAGTGAATGAAGGCGTTGGCGTTGAAGAGGGTTCGGCAAAGCAATGCCCCCCCCATAGACTTCTTGAAGGGTTTCATGGCGGCCGTCTCCTCCTGGGTCGGAAGACGACCAAAGCATTGCAGGCAGGCTTCCCGTATCCATGCTTCGTCGTCTTTACCGGCCCGGGCATCGAGCCTTGAGGACATGGCTTGGGCCATTTCCTGGGTGAAGGAGTGATTCATCAATGTCAGTGCCTGGAGTGGCGTGGTGGTGACCGAGCGTTTGGGGCTGGCGAAGGCGGGGTCGGGGCAATCAAACTCACTCATCAGGTCAATCACCGAAGCTCGTGCATGGTGATGATAGACGGCTCTTCGCCACGTCTCGTTGCCATGCTGGTCGAGCGGCACATAGGTGGCGACATTGTCCTGCAGATAGCGATACAGTCGAAATCCCGGCCCACCCATACGACGGTTCAAGACCCCAGCCGCGGCGAGCATGGAGTCGCGGATTTCCTCAGCAGAGAGCCTTCGCGGTGAGAAGCGCCAAAGTAAACGATTTTCTGCGTCGATCTTGCCTCCCTCGGCATGGTAGGCCGATCCCTGACGATAGGTCTCCGAGAGGAGAATCATCCGATGGAAGGGTTTCAATTGCCATCCACCGGTCATGAGGCGACGCGCCAACCAATCGAGTAGTTCGGGGTGGGACGGGGCCTGCCCCATCAACCCAAAATCGCTCGGGGTGCCTACCAGGCCTTGGCCAAAATGGTATTGCCAGATTCGGTTGGCCCATACCCGGGCAGGCAGTGGGTTGTTCGCTGAAGTCAGCCACTTTGCAAGCTCAAGGCGACGTTGAGCCTCAGGAGCATCACCGGCAAGGCTGTAAGCGGGAACACTTGCGTTGAAGGCTGAAAGGCTGGCGGGTGATGTGACTTGTGCCTTTCGTTGTGGGTCGCCTCCCAGGAAGACATGAGTGGGCTCCTGGATCTCATGAAAAGTTCCTGCCCACCATCGGGGAAGTTCCGGTAATTCGCTGATTCGAGCTTTGACCTCCTGCAGCTGGTCTTTCCATTCCTTCAATTGCTCATGCTCAGAATCGGTGGTCTCCTTTTGCAGCCATCGATGCTCTCGGTGCGCCTGGTTCATTGGCTCCCGATCATGGGAATCGGCAATCGGCCGCCAGGTAGTGCCATCCAGTGAGGTTTCCAAACGGTATTCACAGATGAAATTGGCAACGCCATGATCTCCTGCATCACCTCCTCGGTCACTGGAGAAAAGAACCCGATCGATGGTGGTTGGTTTAACGAGAGTTAGAGTCAAGGTGGGGCCTTGAGCAATCCATCGAGCTCCCCATTTCCCATCAATGGTCAGATTGGCGCTGTAGGCATCACTGAAATCTTCGGCGACGCGGCTTTTGCCGACGGCCCGAGTGCCTTCCGAGAGCAGGGCAACATTCCGTGATGGTTTTTCGGTGTTCCAGATTTCAAATTCATCAATGCCATATCCACTTTGTCGGCCGGGTTGATTTTCAGCTCCTTCAACGACCAATCGCACGTATTGAGCTTCAATGGGGTCAAAGGTTTCTTCAACGCCCGTTCGTTGGATGGGGCCGCGCTTCCATGGCGTGGGCATGGAGGAGTCCTTTTGCTGGGCTCGCTTAACAATGCTTTCCTGCAGTTCCTGGATCCGGGTTTCCAGTTGCTGGGTCTCCTCTTGCAGTGGTTTCAGTGCTTTTTGGCGAAGTTCTTTTTGTTCGGAGGAACTCATTTCCCTGGAACCGTGGCGAACCCCCCGAAAAGTGGCATACCATCGGTAGTAATCCTCCTGGGAAATGGGATCGAACTTGTGGTCGTGGCATCGGCTACATCCAACCGTCAAGCCAAGGAAGGCCTCGGAGGTGGCCCGGATGATTTCATCGATGGTATTGGCTCGTATTTGGGCTGCCTGCGCAGGATCCTGGTTGCCAACATCATCGTAGGGGCCGCACACTAGGAAGGTTGTGCCGACGGAAACACTTGGGTCGTTGGGTGCGATTTGATCCCCTGCCAAATGCTCCAGAATCAGTTGATCCAAGGGCTTGTCTGCATTGAAGGAGTCGATGATGTAGTCCCGAAACGGCCAGGCATTGAGGATGATTTCATTGCGCTCGAATCCACGACTCTCACCAAAGCGAATCACATCCAGCCAGTGGCGTCCCCAGCGCTCTCCGTAGGCCGGGGAGTGCAGTAGACGGTCTACTAGTTTTTCGTAGGCCTGTGGGTCCGGATCTTGCGTAAATGCGAGAATTTCTGCCGGGCTGGGCGGTAGTCCGGTCAGGTCGTAATAAAGGCGTCGGACCAGAGTTCCTCGATCCGCTGGCGGGCTCAGGCTCAATCCCTTCTTTTCGAGTGAATGGATGACGAAGCGATCGATGGGGTGATCTGCCATAGCGGAAGCGGGAGGCTCTCCTTCGAAGAGGGGCTGGAAAGCCCAACTCTGTTGCCCTTGATCGGGTGATGGCAAAAGAACATGGTCTTGAGGCCAGGGTGCCCCCCGACGTACCCATTCGATGAGAGTTTGTTGCTCCTTCGATGACAGCGGTGGGCCTTTCTTGGGCATCTCCGGAGCCTTTCCATCGGATGACTGAATCACACTCAGAAAGACCGAGGGTTCCTCCAGCAAGCCCTGCTTCGTCAAATCCTCCTTGGTAGTAAGCGAAAGATCGCCCTTGTCGTTGCCTGGGTGGTGACAGTTCAGGCAGTTCCGTTCCAGGATGGGGCCCACCTGTTCCGTGAAAAATTGTTCTGAAGCCTGTGTCGGCTGAGCAATGGTTGCAGGACGGGGCAGCATGCCCAAGACTCCAACCAGGATCACCCCGAACCAGCGGCAGCAAAAGCGAGTTGGATGCGGGTCAGCATTCATGGGAACAAGCACTAAGCTAAAGAGGTCTCATGAAGGGCTCAAGCCTGAAACAGGTTGTCTCGTCTCATGGGCGCATGATGGAGAACTCACGGCACTTTCCACAATGGATGATCGGTGTGTGCCGCATCCATGAGTCGACGCAGACCCGCGACTCTTGTTAGGTGATCCTTGGCGACATTGCGTTCCTCTCCCAGATCATTCCCGAGATGATAGAGCTCAAAGGTGCGATCACGCCGTTGAATGCCCTTCCAGTCACCCTGCCGAATGGCGGCAAAATGCTGACCGCCACCATGGAATTCCCAATAAAGGTAAGGGTGTTGAGGTTGGGGTTTTCCCAAAAGGGTGGGCAGAAAACTTAAGGAATCCGGGTAGGGATGTGGTAAAGGTTCATTCATCAACTCCGTCATGGTGGCCATGACATCGCCAAAATAACCCACATGGTCGGACTGGGTGCCAGCCTCAATATGACCGGTCCAGCGAGCGATCATGGGTACTCGGATCCCTCCCTCATAGAGGTCGCGCTTGATCCCTCTCAAGGGGCCGTTGGAATCATGGAAAAAGGGGTCATTACCCCCTTCACGATGGGGGCCGTTATCGGATGTGAACAATACGAGCGTGTCGTCTCCCCAACCTTTTTGATCAATGGCCGAAAGGATGCGCCCTACATCCGCATCCATGCGGCTGATCATGGCCGCATGTCCACGCTGTGCCGGCGGCCAATCCTTGTCGGCATAGCCTCCCAGGTCCGGGACTTCCATCCCACGGGGGCCTCCTTCATTGTTGGCATGGGGTATGGTCAGAGAGAGGAAAAGGAAAAAGGGCTTCGAGTCATTTTGCCGATCGATGAACTGGAGAGCTTCGGTGGCACAAAGGTCGTGCGAGTAGAGAGCGCGTCCGGTCGCATAGCCCGCACCATCTCCCCGCTCATTGTTCACGATGTTTCCCTCTAGCGGAACAAGCTGGTCGTTTCGAAAGAGAAATTCCGGGTAATAATTGTGTGCATGCCGCTGGCAGAGGTAGCCGAAAAAGTAGTCAAATCCCTGTCGATTGGGATGCCCGGTCGATCCGGGGCCGCCCAGCCCCCACTTGCCGATCAAGGCTGTCTCATAGCCTGCCCGCTTGAAGCACTCGGCTACCGTCAGCGTCTCATCAGCCAGAGGCCATTGGCCCATGGGTTGAATTTCTTGGTTGCCACGGACCTCTGTGTGACCGGTATGCATGCCGGTCATCAGGACACACCGGGAGGGTGCGCAGACGGTAGATCCAGCATAAAATTGGGTAAACCGAAGACCCTCCTTGGCCATTCGATCCAGCTCAGGGGTTTGAATCTGCTTCTGGCCGTAACACCCCAGATCGCCGTAACCCAAGTCGTCGGTCATGATGAGAAGAACGTTGGGTGGGTTGTGAGCAGCGGTCATCAGCCATGCTTGAAGCACAAGAGTAAAGGACCATAGCGCCTTCCACGAAATGAGGGAGTTGGTTTTCATATGACTGAGTGGTTGATTCCGCCATACTAGGATAATCGATCTCCCCTGCCAACCGTGGATCTTGCCTCGAATGGGTTTCAAGGCCATGATTGCTTCATGACCGAGCACACGCAGTGGGTAGATGGTAGCACGAGCGCCATGGAAAAGCAGTGGCACGCTCTGGAGCATGCCTGTGGACTCTACGATGCTCGGAATCGGGGGCGTTTGTGTTTGGTTGGAGAGGACCGAGCCAGCTTCCTTCATGGACAAGTTACTCAGGAAGTGCGCCAGCTAAAGCCTGGACAAGGGACCTATGCTGCCTTGGCCGATGGCAAGGGGAGATTCCTTTGTGATGTTAATATTTATTGTCTTGAGGAAGAACTTCTCCTGGATTTTGAGGGAGGTCTGATGGAAAGCGTTCGGGAAAGACTGGAACGATACCTTATTTCCGAGGATGTCACATTGGTAGACGCCGCCGAACATGTGACCATGCTCACGCTTCAGGGCCCCCTGGCAGGACACCTGCTTGAGAGCGCGTTTGAAGGTCAGACCCTTCCTGATCAACCCGGGCAGATTCTTGCGCTGGAAAGCAAACAGGCCGACGGTGAAGTATATATCGCCTTCCGCCCCAGAGGGGCCAGGTTGGGTTTTGATCTTTTCATCCCCTTGGAAAGCATCTCGACGTGGAGCGCCTTGTTGTCCCGTGAATTGCATCAGGTTGGTGGTAGCGTGGTGGAAGAAACTTCCATGGAATTGCTTCGCATTCAGGCGGGTCTGCCTCGAACCGGAACAGAATTGTTACCTTCGGTTCTGGTTCAGGAATCGGGATTGGCCGATGCCATGATCAGTTTCCACAAGGGGTGTTATATCGGTCAGGAGGTTATTTCCCGTATCAAGACGAGCGGGAAATTGAATCGAGTCTTGAGCCACTTTTCCTTGGATGCCATTCCGTATTATCGGGAAGGCTCACCGGTCATACTTTTCTCGGAAGATCAGGTGGTGGGTTGGTTGACCAGTGTCGCCATTTGCCCCGGAAAGACTCCAAGCGTTCATGCCTTGGGATATCTTCGGACAGCAGCCCTCTCAGGTGAATCACCCATTTATTTCAAGGACTTCGGCGACTCTTTGGTGGAGGTCCGCCGTAGGGATTCCGTTTCCGTCTATCACCCATCTTTGGACTGAATTTGGAGTCCTTTTCAGGGCTGAATCCACCGGGAAGTAGGCTCGAGGGTGTTCTGGAGGGATTGGTTGACCCGTTCTTTCAGGTTTTCAAAGGAAGTTCGGGATGAAAGCGGTGGCCTCCCAATGAAGCCACCGCCCCGACCCATCGCGGCGGGTCTTCCCCTCAACATAACCATTGTCATTCTAGCACAGGGTGGAACAAATTGCCAACGCGGCTTCCCCTCAACTTGCACCCAACCCGGTGATGGCTCTTGAAAACTTTAAGGTCAAAAGGTGGGCACTTTTAGTCAAAGCAATCCTTGATCATGACTTCGCTACCCGATTCCAAAGATCGTTGGCAGGCTTCAAGGGCGGCAATCAGTTCGACCTCCTCTTCGATGGGGTAGGGTTCCTCGCCCGTTCTGACGTAGTCCACCCATGTTTCCAGAAGGTAGGTATAGAGGTGACTTAAGTCAGGAGTAAGCGATTTCCATCGCTTGCTTCCATAAAGCTGAATCTGATACCCGGATCGCATCTTGTGCGGTTGACCTACCATGAGAACCACATCCAAGTCGTTCTTGAATCGGATGCGGGCGATGTGCGCATCGTCCCTCCCAACATGCATGGCACTGATGGCTCCTGCCCCCAATACTGCGTAGATCATGGAGAGTGCGTGAATACCGTAATAAATGAGGTCATTGCCACACACGACCTGAGCCAGGTGAACCTTTCCCAGATCAGGGAGGTCCTGACGCAGCTGCAGAATATCTGGAACAAAACGCAAACTACTCGAGGACATGAAGGGTACCTTCAACGATCTTGCCAGCATGGCAATCTCTCTTGCTTCGCGACCGGTCATGGCCAGAGGTTTGTCACAAAAGACGGGAATGCCTGATTGGAGAGGGTGCTTGGCCCATTTCCACTGCTCTCCGCTTCCATCATCCACCAGAATCACCGCGTCCACTCCCTCGCAACATGATTCGGGTGTGGGCGCGACCGACTCCACCTCACAGGCATGGGCAAGTTTCATGGCTGCCTTGAGATCGGGATCCCACAGTTTGGTCACCCGCGCTCCAGGAATCCTTCGCTTGGATTTCACAAAGCTCCCTTCGATCCCTTCAAGTTTGTTCTCCCTCCATCCATTGAACGCGGTCAAAAAGGCCGTCCCATGATGAGAACCCGGTCGCCGCGGTTGTTGGCCATGGCCATAACTGGCTGCAGAAACCAGGCCGATTCTCAGTATCTTGGGCGCCTGCGCACGTAACGGACGGCCCGGCCAGGCCTGTGCCATCGTCATGAGGCTGGCTGCCTTGACAAAGCTTCGGCGCTGGATGCTCGAGGCGTGGGGCCATTCGCGGGGGTGGGGGTGCATCATGGGCATCATGCTGCCCTGATGAGCAGGTGTCGAGCAATGCTGGATCAAGGACCTTCGTCTTGTTTCTTCATGGTCGCTTACCCATGATGTTGTCCATGAGCGTTCCCAGGCATTGCTTCCAGTCATGCCCCTTAAGCCATCCGCTTTCCTGCTTGATCATTGCCCTTTCTCTCTCCATGGGTTGGGGGATTCGAGGCAACTTCGGCCATGAAGCCGGCGCCATGGTCGCCGGGGTCTTGTCGTCCATTGCTGTGGCCGTTCTCTCCGGCCGGCAGGACTGGCGGGAAAGGGTCCTGACTTTCGCCTTTCTCGGAGCACTTGGGTGGGGCTTCGGGGGATCGATTGCCTACATGTATCCAATTTCCTTCACCGAGTCGGGACATGCCTCGAGCACTTACTTTGGCTTTTTTGCCCTTTTCCTCGAAGGGGGGCTCTGGTGTGGGATGGGGGTTGCCGGTCTGGCCATGGCTGCGGTGATGCCCTCCCGACGCCTTGATGCCTTCTTCAAGCCGCTTTGCTTCGTGCTCGCTGCCTTGTGGCTACGTCATTTTCTGGAGGAACCTCTGGAAGCATTTCTGGCTCCTGTGGGAGAGGATACAGGGGACGATACCTGGCAGCGCCACAAGAGCCCACTTTATTGGTTTGATGCCGATTGGCTGCAGGCCCTGATGGCACTGATTGGGGTCTGTGTCTATGACTTATGGGATCGCCGACGTGCCGAAGGGCAACGCTTGGTTCAGCACCCCGTGATGCTCTTGCCCTTCCTTGGGCTCGGGGGTTTGATGGGATACACCCTTCAGCTTGGGTTGCGGTATGCTGGTTGGGAGTCGGCTCTTGCCGATGCCTTGGTGGTATCCTTGGGGGATCCCAGTTATGTCCATCCGGCTACGGGGCTTTCTCTTGATCCAAGTCAATTGTTGACCAACTGGCCCCAGTTTTTCAGCGATTTCCCCCAGCACCTGGGCTGGGGGAGCGGTTTGTTACTGGGTGGCGGGTTTTATTTTTACCGCAGCGGCCTGTTTCGTCAGGATGCCTCGCTCCTTCTTCATCTTTCCTTAGGATGGCTGGTTTCTTTTCTTCTGCTGCCAACCTTGGGGAGCATTTTTCTCATGAGCCATGGTGGCCTGAGGGTGATGCCTCCTCGCAGCGATGATTGGGCCGGTATCCTCGGGGTGTTTGTGGCGGCTGTTTTTTGGTTTCAGCGAAATCAAATGAAGGCTGTCGCCAAAGTCATGTCCGTCGCCTTCATCTTGGGGGGAATCTCCTTTGCGACCATGCCAATGATTCGTTATCTGATGCGCTACCCGGGGCATCCGTGGAGGTTTCCCGAGGGAGTGCCCGCCTCCTGGTCGCATTACCAATCGGCCAACTGGCACAGTATCCTGGAGCAGATGCATGGGTTTGGTTTTGGGTGTGTCGTGGTGATTTCTATGGTCTACCTATGGAAGAGCCAGCCCCAACTGAATGAAATCGAAGAGAAGGGGCAGAAGCGATGGACACGAGTCTTCGCGGCTTGGTTTGTCATCTTTGGAGTAGGGTTTCTTAACTTGCATAAATTGGTCGACTCTTGGCTGAACCACCAGGCCATTCCTGAAGTGCTCAAAGCTCCATTGCTGGGAGGGATCGAGGCCACTCCTGGCGGCTGGTTCAGTTTGGTATGGTGGTCTGCCTCCATCCTGGGAGCTGCACTGCTCCTGCGACATCTCAAGAGACCCCTTGAAGTGATTCCGTCGTCCCCCATCGGTAAGGGGCAGATGATCTACCTGCTTTTTCTCTGGATGATGATTCTCGGCAATTTGATGCGGGCCATTCCAGGTTTCAACGACGGACGCATGGTGACTGAATGGGTTATCTTCATGAACGGAGTCGTGGTCACAGGGCTCTTGCTAATTTGGCCAGCCTCTCAGAAGGCGTCGCGTTTACCCGCCAAGTGGGTTGAAAGTTCTGCGCTCGGAAGGATTTGGTTGCGCGGTTTGGTCTCCGCTGCCTGCATGATATGGATCTATGGAATGCTGGTGCTGACTCTTTATCAAGAGCATCTGGAGGGAAAACCTTGGGCCAATCACAAGCGATTCGGGTCGGAGGCCACGTGGCGTATCCGTCCCATTCTCAAGCACGGTGATCATCCTTGAACTCCCCCTATGCGAGATTCAG
>Ga0181580_10000809_pt1 | contig 24114 bp, 21 predicted proteins | sample 071ome_23_FD_132413 | JGI IMG/M metagenome (GOLD analysis project Ga0181580, IMG submission 132413) | Coastal salt marsh microbial communities from the Groves Creek Marsh, Skidaway Island, Georgia - 071403BT metaG (megahit assembly) | ecosystem: Environmental > Aquatic > Marine > Intertidal... | reverse complement strand
TTTTATCTACCCCTGACCCCATAGTGGCGTTTCCTTGAGGATCTAGATCAACGAGCAATACTTTGCGCTTAGCCGCAGCAAGTGAGGCAGCAAGATTAACAGTCGTGGTCGTTTTTCCTACGCCACCTTTTTGGTTTGTTATTGCAATCACTTTGGCCATACGCGCTAATCTCTTTGGGCAATCAGTAGGTGGCGATTAGAGTCCAGTCCTGGAACGACAATGGGTAATACATCTATATGACTAACATCCTTGTTGCTCGGCAGCTGTTTTGGGTAGGTTCCGAGCATTATCTGTATCAAACCACGGTGCTCACACACACTTGCTAGAAGTTCTAAAGCCTTTTCCAGTGGTGCAAAAGCACGTGAAAGCACGGTTTTTGGTAATATCTCCGCCTCGAACTGTTCGATTCGTGTCTGCAAAATTTCAACGTTCTCCAATTTTAACTGTATAACAACTTGTCGCATAAATCTGGCTTTTTTGCCATTAGAATCAAGCAATGTGAATGATATGTCAGGTAGCATTATAGCTAAAGGTATTCCTGGCAATCCCGCACCACTACCTACATCTAGAACTGGGCTTTTAGTGACATAAGGAACGATAGCTAAGCTATCAAGAATATGTTTTTGAATGAGTGATTTTGTGTCTGATGTGCCTACTAGATTATAAGCCTTATTCCACGTTTGAATTAACGCTACATAATCTAGCAGTTGATCTAGCTGATTATTTGAAAAAGACTGATTTAACTGCTCCGCACCATGCTGCAGAAATTCGCGTGTGTCCATTAATTATAACTATGCACAAATAACTACAAGAGTCATTAGGCATCACGTGCAATGCGCGAGTCATTATCATCCAAAACTGATGATGATACTTGATGCTTTGCTTTCAAATGCACTAACAATAACGATACTGCTGCAGGCGTCATCCCTGAAATCCGTGAGGCCTGGCTAACTGTTGCAGGCTTAATTGAAGAAAGTTTTTGACGCACTTCATTGGATAAGCCTTTTACTAGACCATAATCAAAGGTAGCTGGTATGGCTGTGTCTTCTAAACGTTTTGATTTTTCTATTTCTGCTGCTTGTCTCTGCATATATCCAGCATATTTAGCTTGTATATCTATTTGCTCAATCACTTCAGGGTCATCTACATAAGGCGCATGTGCAGTAAGCTCTGCAAATGATTGATAACTCACTGTAGGTCTACGTAATAGGTTTGATAGGCTATATTCATGCTCTAATTTACTACCAAACAATCGTTGACTTTGTTCTTGTGAAACATCTTTTGCTTGTATGAATGTACGATCAAGACGTTGCTGCTCTTTTTCAATGGTTTCTTTTTTCCAACAAAAGCGTGACCATCTTGCCTCATCAATTAACCCTAATTCTTTTGCTAACGTTGTTATTCTCAAGTCAGCATTATCTTCTCGCAAAATTAAACGATACTCAGCACGACTAGTGAACATACGATAAGGTTCTTGGGTCCCACGTGTCACTAAGTCATCAATCATTACACCAATATAAGCTTGGTCACGACGTAAAATTACGGGCTCTTTATTTTGTACGTGACGTGCCGCATTGATTCCGGCCATTAGGCCTTGTGCTGCAGCTTCTTCATATCCAGTTGTTCCATTAATTTGTCCAGCAAAATAAAGGCCTGGTAATGATTTAGTTTCTAATGTCGGTTGCAAGCCCATAGGATTAAAAAAATCATATTCAATCGCATACCCAGGGCGAGTGATATGACAGTTTTCTAATCCGACAATGCTATGCACCATGTTGAGCTGCACATCATAAGGTAAGCTGGTGGATATTCCGTTTGGATACACTTCATGTGTATGCAGACCTTCAGGTTCAATAAATACTTGATGGCGGCTACGATCTGCAAAGCGTGTAACTTTATCTTCAATCGAAGGGCAATATCGGGGACCAATGCCCTTTATTGCTCCACTGTACATGGGCGATTCATGCATTGAATTACGGATAATTTCGTGGCTGCTTTCATTGGTATATGTAATGTGGCAATTGACCTGTTGCGGGTGTTGCTCACGACTACCCATAAATGAAAAAACCGGCAATGGCTGATCACCAGGTTGTACTTCCATTTTTGAGTAATCAATTGTTTTGCCATCAATACGTGGAGGTGTTCCGGTTTTTAAGCGATCGACATCTAGTGGCTGCTCACGCAAACGTTCTGCTAATCTCACAGAGGCTGCATCCCCTGCGCGGCCTGCTTGATAGGTTTGTGGGCCCACAAACACTTTACCACCAAGAAAAGTACCTACTGTTAGAATAACCGCCTGCGCTTTAAAGCGTAGCCCCATACGTGTAACAACACCTACAACTTGCCCTTGTTCTACGATTAGATCTTCAGCTTCTTGCTGAAAAATAGATAGATTTGTTTGATTCTCAACTATGTTACGAATAGTTTGACGATATAAATTACGGTCAGCTTGTGCACGCGTTGCCCGAACAGCAGGCCCTTTACGTCGGTTCAGTACTCGAAACTGGATCCCTGCTAAATCTGCAGCCACGGCCATTGAACCGCCCATGGCATCAATCTCTTTCACTAAATGACTTTTACCAATGCCACCAATCGCTGGATTGCAGCTCATTTGCCCAATCGTCTCAATATTCTGAGTTAACAGTAACGTGCGTGCGCCCATCCGCGCTGAAGCCAGTGCTGCTTCAGTCCCGGCGTGCCCTCCACCGACGACGATGACGTGATATTGATGTTGCATGAGCTTGATTTATAAATAAATATTTATCGGGTCAGAAATGATACCGCACTGTGAGTTACTTGCCGATACAAAATTCGCGAAAAACGTAGTCGAGTAAGTCATCAGGAGTAAATTCACCTGTAATCTCACTTAATATTTGCTGTGCAAGCCGACATTCTTCAGCAGCTAATTCCAAAGGTGATGATTCATTAAGTTGTTGTTCTGCAAGCTCGACTTGTTTTAAACAGCGTTGTAAAGCTTCTAAGTGTCTTGTTCGTGCTGAAAATGGTGCTTGCCGTTCTGATGGCTGAATATGTAAAACTCGTTGTAATTCCTTTCGTAAAATATCTAGGCCTTCACCTGTTTTAACTGAGATTTTAACAACCGACTTAGAAAAATTGATATGCCCATCAACCAAGTCACATTTGTTAACTACTGTAAGAAGATTATCTGAGTCGTTAGTGAATTCATTATTCGAATTTAGTCTACTGGCATCAAACATTTTAATCACAACATCGGCACCTTCTAACGCAAACTGAGCACGGGCTATCCCTTCTCTTTCAATTAGCTCTGCATGATCACGAATACCAGCTGTATCAAGTAAACGAATGGGGACACCATTGATATTTAAATCTGCTGACACAACATCGCGAGTAGTGCCGGGGATGTCAGTCACAATTGCTCTATCCTCACCACATAAAGCATTAAACAATGAAGATTTACCTACATTAGGGCTACCTGTTAGTACAACTGTATAACCTTTTTGTAATTGTGCGCCATGTTTAGCTAATTTAGAAAGTTCATTTATTTGCTGTTTAAGTTGTACAACTTTTTTCGTTACTGCTCTACGTGTTTCAGTCTCAATATCTTCATCAGCAAAATCTAATGATGCTTCGATATGTGTGCGAATTTGGATAAGTTGTTGGAGCAGAATATTTACTTGTTCAGAAAATTTTCCTTGCATTGATTGAACTGCAGACCGTGCTGCTTGTTGTGATCCACTGCTTATTAGATCCGCAATTGCTTCTAACTGAGTTAGATCTAATTTTCCATTTAAAAATGCACGTTCACTAAATTCACCTGCAATCGCTAATCTAGCGCCTTGCTGTGTGGCTTGTTGGAGTATTTGTTGACATACATAAGGATTACCATGCGGTTGTAGCTCTACAACATCTTCACCAGTAAATGAGTGTGGTGCCTTAAAATAAATAGATATACCTTGATCTATTGCTTGATCATTTTCATCATAAAATGATGTGAAGTGCGCGTATCTTGGTTTAAGCGATGTTTTAGTTATGAGTTGCGCAATTGATAATGACTTTGGGCCAGATATACGAATAATTGCAACGCTAGCATTACCACTTGAGCTTGCTAGCGCGCAAATTGTTTCTGATGTTGACACACTCTATGCACTTATTCGTTGGCGAATTTTTTTGTGATGTACCACTGCTGTGCAATCGATAGCAGGTTGTTAACAAACCAGTACAACACTAATCCTGCTGGGAAGAACGCCATAAATGCAGTCATGAATATTGGCATAATCATAAATATTTTTTCCTGCATTGGATCTGGTGGCTTAGGGTTTAGTTTGAATTGAACAAACATGGAGATACCCATTAGCAGTGGCAATATAAACAATGGGTCTTTTGAAGATAAATCTTGCACCCACAACATGAAAGGTGCATGACGCATTTCCACGCTTTCGATTAATACCCAGTATAAAGATAAAAATACTGGCATTTGGATAAGTATCGGTAAACATCCACCAAGCGGATTAATTTTTTCCTTCTTATATAAATCCCACATTGCTGTATTTAGCTTTTGCTTGTCATCACCATAGCGCTCTCGCAGTGCCACCATCTTTGGTTGCACTTTTCTCATTCTTGCCATTGAACGATAGCTTGCCGCAGACAATCGATAAAAAACCAGTTTGATTAGCAAGGTCACAATAATAATTGCCCAGCCCCAGTTATTCACATACTGATGTACAAAATCTAGCATCCAAAATAACGGCTTACATAAAGGCGTAAACATTCCATAATCAGTTGTAAGCTCTAAACCCGGCTGAATTTCTTCGATGTACTTTTGTAACTTGGGTCCAATGTAGAGTCGGCCTTGAAAATCAGCTGTTTCATTAGGCCCTATTTTTACCGCTTCAGAACGTAGCCCAATAATGTAGTCTGAACCAACATTGTTTTTAACAACATTGGTGTAGTAATAATTTTTTTCAAACTCTTCGGCTAACCATGCCGAGAAAAAATAATGCTGCAACATGCCAGCCCAACCCCCGGTCACTTCTTTACCCAATGGGTTTTCTAGCATGTCATCAAACGAAATCTTTTCGTACTTTGTGTCGTAATAAGCACCACCTGTATAGGTAGGCAAACGAAGCAAGCTACGCTCGCCACTCACGTAGCTATGTCTTAGTTGCCGATACTGACGTCCTATCCAGTCTTGGTCACTTTGATTTGATATTTTGTAATCGACATTAATTAAAAACTCACCACGTTTAAATCGATATGTTTTTGTGACTAATACATTTTTTTCATTACGCCAGGTAAAGGGTATAACTATCTCTTCTTGTCCAGAAGCTAGTGAATAACTATTATTTTCTGTGGTGTATACGTCATGGTGATTGGGTGCGAGTCCAGCAATATCTAAGTTTCCTACACGATCATGTAGTAAACCTGATTGACTGATATATGTTTTAGTTTCGTTATCTAACAAAACTAAAGGTTGATCTTTGTGCTCGTTGTCTACTGGGTAAGTTATCAGTTCAACACGATGTATATCAGCACCACGTTTGTTAATTAACAACTTATAAACATCGGTCTCAACCGTCACGTATTCATCCGGGTTTATTTGAGTTGTATTAATACTGCTGACACTACTTGGTGTAGCAGCATTAGCAGAAGCAGGAACATCATCTTGTACTATGCTTTGAGTATCATCCACTGACTGCTGTGTTACTTGAGTTTCAGGTGGTGGCGCGTTATGTACTGTCCATGCATTCCATATAAGATATGACACCAATAATAGTGACACATATAAAAAAAATCGTTGATTATCCATTAGGTTTTATCTATATATTTTTGCGGCACAGGATCATGTCCCCCGGCATGAAATGGGTGACATTTTGAAATACGTTTTACTGTTAGGGCAAGCCCTCTAATCACTCCATGATTTTTTATTGCCTCAATCGCATATTGAGAACACGTTGGTGTAAATCGACAATGCGGGCCCAACACTGGGCTAATACAAAGCTGATAAAAACGAATCAGAGCAATGAAAAATTTATTGAGCATGAGTGTTTAAAAACTTCCAATGTGCTTTTAAATTCTTAAAAAGCGTTTGATTAACTGTAGCAGAACTTCGTTGCTTACATATTACCACTACATCAAATGCTTTAATCACATGTTTATGGGTTCTAAAGCTTTCACGAATTATTCTTTTCAAGCGGTTTCGCTGCACTGCTGTCGGCACATTTTTTTTACTTACAATTACACCTAACCTTGGTCGAGAAAGATGGTTTGCTTTAGCCAGGACTGTGTACTGAGCATCAGCCGATTTAATTGGCTGCGAGAATACGTTACTAAACTCTTTGGAGGATAACAGGCGATCCTGTTTTGCGAATCGATTTGATCGAGTTGAATTACACAAGTGTTACGGGCTGAGACGAGCTCGACCACGGGCTCTACGAGCGCGAATAACCGCCCTTCCTCCACGTGTTTTCATACGTGCTCGAAATCCGTGTGTTCTTGCACGGCGTAAATTACTTGGTTGATAGGTCCTTTTCACTGCTTTTACCTAATTAAATACTTAGTTTTAATGATTAATTCTCGAAAGGGCGCAAACATTAATTGCCAGATGCGAATTTGTCAACGATTATAATACCCTTTAAGGCATCTAGCAGACGATTATAATGATAATTTGCGGACCACCAATTTCTGGTGCTCCTAATTAAACCCATAGCATACAGATAATAATGACCAGCCAGATATGGAACCTCTGCGTTAGACAGCTTGAATCCGAATTATCTGAGCAACTGCTCAATACTTGGATACGCCCACTACAAGCAGATGAACAAGAACAGCATTTAGTTCTATTAGCCCCTAATCGCTTCGTGCTTGATTGGGTCAGTGACCATTACCTTGAGCGTATACAACAGCTGGTAGCAAATTTAGGTAAGGATTCCGGTATTACAGGTGTAAATTTGTCGGTGGGTAGCCGTAGCGCCCCTGCCCCTTCGAATATACAGATGTCACCTCAATCGCCTGCGGCACCAACAAATAAAGCTTACACGCATAACCTAAACCAAGACTTTACTTTTGATAGTTTTGTAGAGGGTAAGTCTAACGAATTAGCAAAAGCTGCTTCTTTACAGGTCGCTAATAACTCCGGAAAAGCTTACAACCCTTTATTGCTTTATGGTGGTGTTGGTTTAGGAAAAACGCATTTAATGCATGCCATTGGCAATCAAATTTTGGCATTGAATCCTCAAGCTAAAGTTGTTTATTTACATTCAGAGCGTTTTGTACAAGATATGGTAAAAGCTCTACAACAAAACGCGATCGACGAATTTAAGCGACATTACCGTTCAGTTAATGCGCTGTTAATAGATGATATACAATTCTTTGCAGGCAAAGAACGCTCTCAAGAAGAGTTTTTTCATACCTTCAATGCTCTGCTTGAAGGACAACAGCAAATCATTATGACTTGCGACCGTTACCCCAAAGAGCTTGATGACTTAGAAGAGCGATTAAAGTCAAGATTTGGATGGGGCCTAACTCAGGCTATCGAACCACCTGAATTAGAAACTCGAGTTGCTATTATGCAAAGTAAGGCAGAAGCGGTGAATGTTGATTTACCTAACGAGGTTGCCTTCTTTATCGCTAAACGAATTCGTTCGAACATTCGAGAGCTGGAAGGAGCACTTAGACGCGTGATGGCTAATTCTCAATTTACAGGTAAACCTATTACTTTAGATTTTGCTAAAGAAGCCTTACATGATTTGATTACTCTTCAAGAAAAGCTCGTCACAATCGACAATATTCAAAAAACAGTCGCTGAATACTACAAAATTAGAATTTCTGATTTGAATTCATCAAGACGCACTCGTTCTATTACTCGGCCTAGACAAATTGCTATGGCTATAGCAAAAGAAATTACTAGTCACAGCCTTCCCGAAATAGGAGAAGCATTTGGCGGACGTGACCACACCACTGTATTGCATGCATGTCGTAAAACTAAAGAGCTAAGAAAGAGTGATGTTAAAATAAATGACGACTACGTGAATCTATTACGTATACTAAGCAACTAAGCGCTTATTAAGTCGTTTTAATAAATAACTTGTGGATAAGTGCATAATTTACTATGGATAAGTTTCCACAAGCCTCATACTTGCTTTGTTGAGACAAGTTATGAGTTATACTAATGTTTTTATACACAGCTTATAATTTAATTAACTCACTGATATTATTATATATATATAAGATATCCACAGAAAAACACTCACATAATAATAATAATTCTTTAATATAAATATATTATTAGCAAGCATATGAAGTTCAGTATTCAGAGAGAAAATTTACTAAAACCAATTCAACTCATTGTTGGTGCAGTTGAACGTAGGCAAACAATGCCAATTCTTTCAAATTTCTTATTCAGGAATGTTAATGGAAGATTGGTAATTACAGCGACGGATTTAGAGTTAGAAGTTTCTGCGACTATTGATATTAGTCCTGAAGGTGATTCTGTCACTGTACCTGGAAGAAAATTACTCGATATATGTAAATCACTTCCTGAAGGTAGTGAGATTCATTTCTCTTACAATGGAGAAAAAGCAGAGATTAAGTCAGCTAAAAGCCGTTTTACATTGGCGACACTTTCTGCTACGGATTTTCCATTAGTTGATGATATAAACGTTGACCAAGTTATTTCCATCGATAAGGAAAAGTTACATGCCTTGATTGAAGATAGTTCGTTTGCAATGGCGCAGCAGGATGTTCGCTACTATCTTAATGGTTTAATGATGGAATCAAACGACGGCAAGTTGCGAACTGTAGCAACTGACGGACATCGATTATCTATGGCCGATACGGAGTTAGAAGCTTCTGTCGATGATAGACAAGTGATTGTGCCAAAAAAAGCAGTCCAAGAATTTATGCGAATTCTTTCTGCATCTGAAGGTAGTGTGGATGTCGCATTTAGTCAAAATCACTTGCAAGCGAATTTTGGTGATATTCGTTTTGTGACTAAATTGATAGACGGTAAATTTCCAGATTATCAACGTGTCGTTCCTGAAGGCCATCAATATATAGCGACTCTAGATCGCGAAATGTTGCGTGCATGCTTAATGCGCGCATCAATACTTAGTAACGAGAAATATCGTGGAGTCAGACTAGGTTTTAGTGAAAATTTACTTAAAATACAAGCACATAACCCAGAACAAGAAGAAGCAGAAGAAGAGCTAGATATCAGTTATCAAGGGCCTTTATTGGAAATAGGGTTTAATGTGAGTTATCTAGTTGATGTTCTAAATACTGTAAAATGCACTGAAGTTGAATTTCACTTACAAGACACCAACAGCAGCTTATTAATCCTTTGCCCAGAAGTAGATAATCGCAAATATGTGGTTATGCCTATGCGTCTCTAGTAGAGGCCTCTTGGCACAATGTGGCTTCATGAATTTCAAGCACAAGGTCTTCGTTGCTTTAAACACATTCATGCAACTTTTTCATCAGGCATTAATGTCCTCTACGGCGATAATGGTGTTGGAAAAACCAGCATACTGGAAGGAATAAGCGTTCTTAGTTGTGGGAAAAGCTTTCGTACAAGCAAGTTAAGCCATGTTATTAATGATCAAATTAATGAGCTTACTCTGTTTGGTGAGGTCCAAACGAAAGATAATTCGACGTTGCTAGGAATACAACATAAGCAAGGTGTAACTGAGTTGCGTGTTGATCGTCAGAAGGTTTCAAAATGGTCGCAACTAGCAAAAAATCTCCCAATTTTAGAAATTCATCCAGAATCATATTTGTTGATCACTGGCGGTCCCATTGAGCGCAGAAAGTTTTTAAATTGGGGAATGTTCCACGTGGAACCAAGTTATGGGAAGTTATGGTTGGAATATAATAGGGCTCTCAAGCAAAGGAATCACTGCCTAAGACATAGACATCTTAATCAAGCTAGCAATTGGCATCAGAATATAGCTGAATTAGGCAATAAGATTGTAAACTATCTTGAAGAATATACAAATAACCTAAAACCTTATTTAAACGAGATTACTGAGCTATTTCAGTTATCTGGCAAATTCACTATGAAATACTATCCTGGCTGGGATCAGCAGTCTGAGCTATATCAGCTTTTGAATTTAGAGTTACAACAAGAAGAAATTGGATTATCAACAATGCATGGCCCACATCGTGGAGACTTAAAACTTATGTTGAATAACAAGCTATTTTCCAAGTCGAGTTCTCGTGGACAGCAAAAAGTTTTAGCTATTGCTCTTAAGATTGCACAGGCTAAATATTTAAAGCAAAACAGTGGAAAAGAAAGTATTTATCTAATAGACGAACTACCCGCTGAACTGGATCAAAAACGGAGAGAAATAGCATTAAACTTATTAACCCAGCTAAACACACAGATTATAATTTCTGCTGTTTCAAAAGATTCTGTTAAGTACACAAATAGTGATACTAAATGGTTCCACGTGGAACAAGGATGTGTCACATCGATGGTATAATGATTGATTAACCCTACTTTAATAAAGCAATGAGTTACGATTCCTCTAATATTCAAGTCTTAAAAGGCCTGGAGGCTGTTAGAAAGCGTCCAGGAATGTATATAGGTGACACTGATGATGGTACTGGTTTACATCATATGGTGTTTGAAGTTGTAGATAATTCCATCGATGAGGCACTTGCTGGTTACTGTAATAGTATTCAAATAAGCATCAAAACAGATAATTCAATCACAGTCACTGACGATGGGCGTGGAATACCGACAGATATTCATCCTGAAGAAAACCGATCCGCTGCAGAAGTCATTATGACCGTATTACATGCTGGTGGTAAGTTTGATGATAATTCTTATAAAGTCTCTGGTGGTTTACACGGTGTTGGTATTTCCGTGGTCAATGCGCTTTCCGAAGAACTCACACTTACTATCTATAAAGCCGGTAAAGTCCACAAACAAGAATACAAAATGGGTGAGCCACAAGCACCTCTTGAAGTCGTTGGTGACACCGAAAAATCAGGCACTAGAATACGTTTTAAACCCAGTACGGAAGTTTTTACTGATACAGAGTTTCACTATGAAATATTAGCTAAACGCATAAGAGAACTGTCATTTCTAAACTCTGGTGTGAGTATCGAGCTAAAAGATCATCGTACTGGTAAAAAGGACGTGTTCCAATATGAAGGTGGTATTAGTGCCTTTGTTAGTCACTTAAATTCTAAGAAGACACCTTTACATCCCACAGTCATGTATGCCAAGAAAGATCGTGATGGAGTAGAAGTTGAGGCAGCTTTGCAGTGGAATGATTCCTATCAAGAAAATATCTTTCCTTTTACTAATAATATCCCTCAGCGTGATGGAGGCACTCATCTAGCAGGTTTTAGAGGTGCATTAACAAGAAGTATTAACAATTTCATGGAGAAAGAGGGCTATAACAAGAAACATAAAATTTCATTGACAGGCGATGATACGCGAGAAGGCCTCACAGCTGTGTTATCTGTCAAAGTACCTGATCCAAAATTTTCATCTCAAACAAAAGATAAACTTGTATCTTCAGAAGTAAAGCCGACTGTAGAGTCGGTCGTTACTGAGTTATTACAAGAATTCTTAATTGAAAACCCTACTGAATCTAAGGCTATTATAGGCAAGATCGTTGATTCTGCTCGAGCACGAGAAGCAGCAAGAAAAGCTCGTGAAATGACACGAAGAAAAGGCGCGCTTGATGTTGCAGGTTTACCAGGAAAATTAGCTGACTGCCAAGAAAAAGATCCAGCTAATTCAGAGCTATTCCTTGTGGAGGGTGATTCAGCGGGAGGTTCAGCTAAACAGGGCAGAGATCGACATACTCAAGCTATTTTACCTCTTAAGGGCAAGATTCTTAATGTAGAAAAGGCACGCTTCGACAAAATGCTGTCTTCTCAAGAAGTGGCAACACTTATTACAGCGTTAGGTTGTGGTATTGGAAAAGAAGAATTTGATCTAAATAAACTTCGCTACCATCGCATTATCATCATGACTGATGCAGATGTTGATGGATCACATATTCGAACGTTATTACTAACTTTCTTTTATAGGCAGATGCCAGAGTTGATTGAAAATGGTCATATATATATAGGGCAGCCGCCTTTATTCAAAATCAAAAAAGGTAAACAAGAAACTTACGTAAAAGATGAAAACGAGTTAAACAATCATTTACTGCAAATGGCTATCGAAAATGCAGAGCTCTACATTAGCCCTAATTCACCACCTATTCAGTCAGCAGCACTAGAATCCTTAGCTAAAGAATACATGTCATCAATTGCTATTGTACAAAGACTATCGCAATCTCATGATGAAGAAGTTCTTAATGCAATGTTAAGAGTGCCATTTAACACAGGCAGTGTGCAACTTGATCCAGATAAAGAATATACCTCAGAAGAATTACAGCAATGGGGTGGAGAATTGTATGAGCTGCTAAATAAAGATCAAACACCTGGTAAACGCTATGTTGTAGATGTGGAATGGGGTGAGGAAGTTAAACGTCTAATTGTTCAGAAATTTGTTCATGGCTTAGGTAGCGATGATATATACAGTAAAGAATTTTTCGAGAGTTCTGAATTTAGGATGCTACAGTCAGTGGCAATCAACACGAGTGCATTAATAGAAAAAGGTGCATACATTCAACGTGGTGAAAGACATGCTGAGGTTGAGCAATTTAGTGACGTTATGACATGGTTACTCGATGAGGCTAAACGCGGACAAACAATACAGCGCTATAAGGGTTTGGGCGAAATGAATCCTGAACAATTATGGGAAACCACCATGGATCCTGATAGCCGTATGATGGTTCAAGTCAACATCGAAGATGCAGTTGCAGCCGATGAAATATTTTCAACCCTAATGGGAGATCAAGTAGACCCAAGACGGGAGTTTATTGAAAGTAATGCGCTCTCGGCGACTAATATTGACGTATAAAATAGGCTAGATTAAATCTTAAGACTGTAATTAATACATTCGTCGCCATTATGCTAAAGGCCATAATGGCTAATGTAGATGATCTTTAATAAGTATGAAAAAGTCCTCACTAAGTAAAAGCAACTAGCTAACTAGAAGTGAGGTGACCAACAATGAATAGTAAGATTTTTTATCTATTAATCTTAATGATATTAATGCCGCTTGACAGCTTAGCAAACACCATCTATGTCACGGATGTATTGAAATTAAAATTACGAGCAACTCCCTCAAATGACGCTGAAGTTGTTACCAACTTAACAAGTGGTGACAAATTAACAATACTTGAAAAACAAAAAAGGTATACGCGTGTAAAAACGAGTGATGGTAAATCTGGTTGGGTACAATCGTGGTTTTTAACGGATAAAATTCCAGCGACTTTTTTGGTGAACGGCGTAAATAAAGAGAAGGAAACATTATTAGCTCAGTTAACGAAAGCTGAAGCAAAGTTGAAAAATTTTGATAGTGAAACCGCGAGAGAAAATGAACAGCTTAAAAACTCAGTTGCCACACTCTCAAATAAAATAAATAATTTAACAGCAACCAGAAACGAATTAGAAAAAAAGATTGATAATCAATCTAGTAAACTCGCTAAATATGAGTTTGCAGAAAAATTTAATTTAAACTTTATAATATTATTATTCTTTTTATTTTCATTTAGCGCAGGATTTATTTGCTCACGAATTTGGATGCGTATACAAGAAAGAAAAAGACTCTGGGGCTATCAACTAGCACATTAAATTTATGAAAATTGCCAGCTGGAATATCAACTCGCTTCGTGTCCGTTTGCCTCAAGTTTTACAATGGTTGGAAGATAATCCAGTTGATGTACTTGCTATTCAAGAAACAAAAACACAGGATCCAGACTTTCCCTTAGAAGAAATTCAAGCCTCAGGCTACAAAGCTGTATTTTCTGGACAAAAAACGTATAACGGCGTTGCTATTCTCGCAAAAACAACACCAAAAGAAATTATCACAGATATAAAAAATTTAGATGACCCACAAAGGCGTATTCTCGCTGCATCCGTAAAGGGAGTTCGCGTGATTAACCTATATGTTGTTAATGGGTCTGAAGTGGGCAGTGAAAAGTTTGCTTATAAACTAAATTGGCTCGAAAAAGTGACAGCATTTATTAAACAAGAGCTTAAAAACCATAAAAAATTAGTTGTTTTAGGCGATTTTAATATTGCCCCAGATGATCGCGATGTGCATGACCCAGAAAGTTGGCAGGGCAAAATTCTTTGTAGTGATCAAGAGAGAGAGGCTTATCAAAAACTACTATCACTAGGCTTAACAGATACCTTTCGTCTGTTTGATCAAGAAGAAAAGTTATTTAGCTGGTGGGATTACCGAGGAGGAGGGTTTCGTCGTAACCATGGTTTAAGAATTGACTTAATACTGGCTAGCGAAACACTAAGCGAAAAATGCAAAAGTAGTAGTATTGATAAAACACCCAGAACGTGGGAGAGGCCATCAGACCATACGCCAGTTGTGGCAGAATTTTAGTGAATAATAAAATACATTTTTTTCTCACTTGAGACTTAGGGTCGCATAGTTCAGAATCACTGACTGATTTAAATAGCACCACCTTCATAAGGGGGGAGACATGCGCCATATTATGGTAATCAATGCTAAGGGCGGTTCTGGAAAAACGACAGTAGCGACAAATCTTGCCAGCTATTATGCGACTCAGAACAAAAAAGTAGCCCTTATTGACTATGACCCTCAAGGAAGCAGTCTTGACTGGCTAGCAGAGAGATCTTCGGCTAAACAGCCCATCCACGGAATATCAGGATTCAAAAAGAAAGCTGAAAAGCCACATAGAAACACGGATATTGTAATTATGGATGCACCAGCAGCATTACATGGTGCAGAACTTACACGTTTAGTCAGGCAAGCAAAGTCAATCTTAGTGCCAGTACTGCCCTCTCCTATAGACATGCGAGCTGCGACGCATTTTATTGCGGAGTTACAGAAATGTGCACCAGTTTCACAAAAGAAAGCTAAAGTGGCATTAATTGCAAATCGTGCGAGAGAAATAACAAATATCGCATGGGAACTAGAAGAATTTCTTGATAAACAAAAAATTCCTTACTTGACTATGTTAAGAGATAATCAAAATTATGTCCGAGCGGCAGAAAGAGGGCTAGGAATATTTGAAATGGGCCCAGCAGCAACAGCTGTAGATAGAGAGCAATGGTCGCCAATTATAAAATGGCTTAAGAGTAAACGTAGCCAACCTTAAATATTTGCCACACACTTTTTACATGGAATGTTAATTAAAGTGTTAAGACTAAATATATATTTAACATGCATACTTGTTTTAATAGTATCAACACAAGCATATGCAGATATCAAAATTAGTGATTTTGTAATTGAACGTGTTCCAACAATAATGGAAGAAAACGAAAAATCACAAGATGCTAGTGGTCCAGTTGACTATGTTGTTGTTAAAAAAGCTGAACGTAAATTAATATTGTATGCAGGACCTAAATTAGTTAAATCTTATAATATCGCACTAGGGAAAGAGCCAAAGGGACAAAAGCAAAGAGAGGGAGATTCAAGAACACCAGAAGGTTTGTACACATTAGACTGGCGTAATCCCAATAGCAAATTCTACCGTTCTATTCATGTATCTTACCCAAGTGCTAATCAGGCGAGATCAGCTAAAGAAGCAGGAATTGATCCAGGCGGGCATATAATGATACATGGGCAACCGAGTAGTTGGTCTGAGAGAATTAAGCTCACCTTTGCAGATAAAGACTGGACAGAAGGATGTATTGCTCTTGAGAATCAAGACATGATTGAAGTATGGGATTTAGTTGAAGACGGAACTCCCATAGAAATTAAACCGTAAGATAATTTTTTAAATAAAACTTGTTATTTCTCTATTTAGAAAATACTTTTTTGAGTAAATCAGTTGTTCGTTTTGCCGGGTTTTCACGTATCGCTTTTTCTTCAAGTGCTAGATAATAAAATATGCCATCTATACCCTTATCCAATACATGTTGAGATAAGTCTGCTTGTACATCCGGCACTAATGGTAGCGACTTATATTTGCCAATCGCGTTGTTATAAGCATTAATAGCCCCCACTTCGCTGAGACTAGCATCTACGAGTGGTTTCATCTCTTGAGACAATGGTGCTGACATTTTACCTTTGAAATACTGTGTAGCTGCGTCACTCGGACCATTTAGAATAGTCTTAGCATCACTCCATGACATTTCTTTTATCGCATTAATAAATAATGGTTTAGCTTTTTCCGTGGCAGTTTCTGCTGCTTCGTTAAGTTTATTCTCAAGATTGTTTAAAGAGCTGCCCATTCCAAATTTATTCATGGTTTTTTGAACAGTTTGTAATGAGTCGGGCAGGGGAATACGAATGTTTGCATCGTTATTAAAACCGCCTACAGCACTTAATTGGCTCACAACATTTGTTGAACCAACAGTTAATGCATCTTTTAAAGTAGATGCTATGTCATTATCGGTAATTGATGAGCCAATTAAGTGCTGTAGGCTCAGAAGATATAGCTTCTTTGAGCTTATCGAACCAACTCGCATAGATAGGTGATGACGTACATAAGATAATGATAAAAACAACAAAATAATAAATTGTTTGTTTTTTTGTAGAATGAATTTTAATTTGTTTCATTGAACACCTTCCTATCTAAATTTTAGGACGACTAAAGCTAAGATTACTTATATTAGAGCGAGTTCCTAAATATATAGCGAGTAGTATAGCAGGAATGCCAAGTGCTCCCGCATAGAGAAAAAAGTTTATATAGCCATACTGATCCACAATTTCGCCAGAAAAGCCGCCCAAAAATTTAGCGGGCAATAACATAATAGAGCTTAATAAAGCATATTGTGTTGCTGTGTAAGTTCTGTTTGTTAAACTGGATAAATAAGCAATAAATACGGTACCTGCTATACCGCCACATAAGTTATCTGCTGTAATTACCATGGCAAGTAATATCGTGCTAGGTGCTTGGGTAGCTAACCATACAAAAATTAAATTGGTTACTACCACAAGTATCCCTGCAAGGATTAATACTCTTAAAATACCCCAGCGCATAACAAGTAGACCACCAAGAAGTGCACCTGCGATAGTTACTCCAATACCGAAACTTTTAGACACTAATCCTACCTGTAATTCGGTATAACCCATGTCGGCATAAAATGGGCCAGCCATAACACCCATAGTAATATCACTTAGCCTAAATGTTGCAATAAATATGAGTATCAAAACCGCATATACGCCATTGCGTTTGAAGAATTCAGTAAAAGGGTTAACAGCTGCGCTAATAAGCCATTTGACCAAACTTGAAATTGGATTAAGAGAACTATTAACTTGCTTATTATAATTTTGTGGCTCTGCGCTAATCGGCTCAGCAATTAATAAGGTGGTAACTATTCCAACTAACATACACATACCCATAAATGTGTATGCAAAGCTCCAACTATAAAAATGTGCTAACGAAAAAGCACCTCCACCAGCTAATAGCATGCCAAGACGATAACCAAGTTGATAGGTGCCCGCCATTGCTCCTTGTTCATGATCGGGTGCTGACTCGATTCGCCATGCATCTAAAGCGATATCTTGTGTTGCAGATGAAAATGCCACAAGTAATGCAAACCAAACAAGCATAGAAAGGTGTTCGTGAGGATTTACTGTACCAAGTAAAACTAACCCCACTAACACACCTGTTTGAGCAAGTAGCATCCAGCTACGCCGTTGACCTAAAAGCTTTTTGACAACAGGAATCGGAAGCTTGTCTACTAAGGGCGACCAAATGAATTTAATACCATAAATTGCTGCTACCCATGAAATGTAACCTATAGTACTTCGGTCAATGCCTTCTTTACGTAACCAAAAAGATAACGTTCCAAAAACTAGTAGTAACGGTAGACCTGCAGAAAAGCCAAGTAATAGCATCGCGAGCATTTTTGGGCGCAAATAAATCTGGAATGACTGTGCCCATGTACTCATAAGTTAAAGAGTTATTTGGTACTCAATAGTCAATGGAGCATGATCTGAAAAACGTTCATCCTTGAATATAGACTCTGATATTGCTTTATTGATTAAGCCTGGTGTTGCGACATGATAATCAATGCGCCAACCTACATTCTTTGCCCACGCCTGGCCTCGATTAGACCACCACGTGTATTGGTCCTCTTTCTGGTTAAGCTCACGAAAAACGTCAACGTATTTTTGTTTATAAAATAACTCATCTAGCCATGCGCGTTCTTCAGGTAAAAAACCTGAGTTCTTTTTATTACCCTTCCAGTTTTTTAAATCTATTTCCTTATGTGCAATATTCCAATCACCACAAATAATATATTCTCGTTTACGGCGTTTTAAAGATTTCAAGTGATCCATGAATATATCCATGAATCTAAATTTGGCTTGCTGCCTTTCGTCACTAGAAGACCCAGAGGGAGCGTATAATGACACGATAGCTAAGTCGTCATATTGAAGTTCTAAATAACGACCTTCATCATCAAACTCATCAACTCCTAACTTCGTGATGACCTTATTTGGTTTCTTGCGAGAATAAACGGCTACGCCGCTGTATCCTTTCTTTTGTGCATCGACGTAGTAGCAATGATAATCTTCAGGGAAATAGATTGAATCATCTTGTAGTTGGTCAATTTGTGCTTTAGTTTCTTGGATACAAATAACATCGGCATTTTGTTGAGGCAGCCAGTCAAAGAAGCCTTTTCGCGCAGCAGCTCGTATACCGTTGGCGTTTAGTGAGATAATTTTAGTCGTTGGCAATGGATTTTAGCTAGATTGTTAAACAAAGGCGGTTACTTTAGCATGCTAAAAAACAACAATCATTACACAATCTGTGTGTTGAAAAATTTGAGAAATCTATGAATCCATCATCTTTCGTTGAATTTGCATTACAAAATGAAGCATTACTATTTGGTGAATTTACACTTAAATCTGGTCGTATAAGCCCATACTTTTTTAATGCTGGTAAATTTAATCAGGGGCAAGCATTTAATGAACTAGGAAAATTTTATGCTGAGACACTAATTTCTTCAAAGGTAAATTTTGACTTATTATTCGGTCCTGCATACAAAGGAATTCCTTTAGCGACAGCAACATCAGTAGCATTAGCTCGTGATTACAACCGTTCTGTGAATGTCACCTTTAATCGCAAAGAGGCTAAGACTCATGGTGAAGCAGGTACATTAATCGGAGCACCGCTGAAAGGTCGGGTGGTGATTATCGATGATGTCATTACTGCTGGTACGGCAATACGTGAAAGCATGGACATTATTGCAGACTCTGAAGCTGAACCCGCCGCTGTCATAGTTGCCCTCGATCGGCAGGAGAAGGGTCCTGGAGGTGTTAGCGCCATACAAGAAATTGAGGCAACTTATAATGTCCCAGTTCTTGCCATTGCTCGGTTAGAAAATCTACTGGAATTTGCCCAATTAAATAGTGAATATTCCAGTCAACTGGAACAATTGACAGCCTATCGCCAGACTTATGGCATTGAATGAGAACTCGGCTGAAAATCAGTGATCTAATCCAAAGTTTCAACTACAAAGAGCTTGGTATATTTACCATCGATATGAACGCCAAAAATATAGCCATAACTTTCTCTATTTCAGCCGCTATTTGGAGCGGTATGGCTACGGCAGAGTATTATCGTTGGAAAGATGATACTGGAGGTACACAATATGGTGATCAAGTACCTGCCGATGATGCTAGTCATGGTCGTATAAAGGTTGATGAGGTTAGTGGAAAGATTGTAGAAGAAGTACCTGCGGCTCGCACCCCTGAAGAACAAAAACGTTGGGAAGAAGAGCAACGGCAGGCAAAGCTAGAACAACAGCGGAAAGCTGAGCAAGAAGCTTATGATCGCGTACTTCTAGCAACTTTCAACAGTGCTCAAGAAATAATCGATGTAAGAGATGAACGCATCAACCTCATTGAACAATCTATCGTGATGTCACAATCTCGATTAAGTAAACAAGAAGGTGAACTGGCTAAGCTTGATGCTAGCCGTAATCGATTTATAGATCGGGATATGGAACCTCCCGAGTGGATCGATCAAACAGAAATGAAAGTACTTGCACGTATCGCAGGCATTGAACAATACATCACGGATAAAGGTCTCGAAAAAGAAAGGCTAAGACGTCAGTTTGGCCAAGATCTAAAGCGTTATAAAGAATTGACTAAAAGATCGCTTAGCGCTCGATAAGTGTCCCAATTCCTTGATCAGTAAATAGCTCTAATAATACGGCGTGTTGGATACGCCCATCTATGATATGTGCTGTATGTACACCTGACTGTAAAGCATCAACTGCACAACGTATCTTCGGCAACATACCACCATAAATGATATTACTATCTATCAATTCTTGTACTTGATTAGGAGATAAACCTGTTAACAGCGTGTCGCCATCCATTACGCCCTTGGTATTTGTTAATAGAATAAGCTTTTCACTTTTGACAACTGAGGCAATGCTAGCTGCAACAGAGTCGGCATTAATGTTATAGGTCTCACCATTATCACCTACTCCGATTGGCGCAATGACTGGAATAATATCGCTATCTAAAAACGTGGTTAAAATATCAGGGTTAATTCCATTTACTTCCCCAACATGACCAAGATCAATAATTTCAGAGGGTGAGGCTTCTGGATCTGATGAGGATATTTTTAATTGTTTAGCGTGTATTAAGTCACCGTCCTTACCAGATAAGCCAACTGCATGGCCGCCTTGTTGTGAAATGAGGTGCACAATTTCTTTGTTAACTTTGCCGCCTAATACCATCTCAACAACATCCATGGTTTCTTGATCAGTGACTCGCATTCCTTCCACGAACTTTGACTCTTTGCCCAACGCATTGAGTAATTCACCGATTTGTGGTCCACCGCCATGTACAACAATAGGCTGTAAGCCGACTTGTTTTAAAAGAACGATATCTCTAGCAAAGCTGTTCTTTAATTCCGGTTCAGTCATAGCATTACCGCCATACTTTATAACTATAGTTTTACCAGAAAACCTTTGTATGTAAGGTAATGCCTCACTTAAAACTTTAGCTGTATTAATTGCGTCGCTTGAGTTCATTTCATCTAAAATTAAAAAGGTAGATTAATATTAGGATCAACTGTGTGAATTTGTGTTTTAAAGTCGGCTTTTAATTGGTTAAGCTTTTCTTCTGTTTCAGCTTCAAAACGAATAACCAATGAAGGTGTAGTGTTGGATGCTCTTACCAAGCCCCAGCCATAGTCAAAGTCAGCGCGCACACCGTCAATAGTAGATAAAGTAGCATCTGTAAAGTTCGACTGTTGAACGAACTTATCAATAAACTCATGTTGAGCACCATCTGTGTCTAAGTGAACGGTAATCTCTGGTGTGCTCACATCATTTGGAAGCTCGTTAAAAATTTCACTGACTGCTCGATTATCCGCTGCGAGAATCTCTAGCATGCGTGCAGCAGAATATAAGCCATCATCAAAGCCATACCAACGTTCTTTAAAAAAGATATGGCCACTCATTTCGCCAGCAAGTAAAGCACCAGATTCTTTCATTTTATTTTTTATGAATGAATGTCCAGTTTTCCACATAGTTGCTTTACCACCCGCTTGGGTAATAAAGTTAGCTAAATTACGTGATGATTTCACATCAAAGATAATTTCAGCACCAGGATTACGTGATAGTACATCTTGAGAATAAAGCATCATTTGTCTGTCAGCCCATAATACTTCTCCGTGCTCATCGACAATCCCGACACGATCACCATCACCATCAAATGCTAAACCTAAGTCTAATTTTTCACTAATAACTGTATTAATTAAGTCCTCTAGATTTTCAGGTTCGCTTGGATTAGGGTGGTGATTAGGGAAGTTACCATCAACCTCACAAAATAGTTCTTTAACATCACAGCCTAACTTAGAAAAAAGCAGTTTAGCGCTTGGGCCTGCAACACCATTACCACAGTCAACAGCGATAGACATTTGGCGTTGTAACGTGATCTCATTTGTTATTGTGTTGATATAATCATTAAGAATGTGAACCTCTTTAAGTTTACCATTACCTTCGCTGAAAGAGCCATTTTGTATACACGATAATATTTCTTGAATCATATCGCCAAACAAAGTTTTTTCTGCCATTACCATTTTAATGCCGTTATATTCAGGAGGATTATGACTTCCAGTCACCATTAAACCTGAACCAGTAGAAAGTGCATGTGTTGCGTAATAAAGCACGGGTGTAGGCACTTCACCTATATCAATAACATCCGTTCCTGAAGCACGTAAACCTGCTATCAAATTTTGGGATAATTCTTTACTTGTCAGCCTGCCATCACGACCAACAACAACTTGTTTGCAATTTGGATAAAGTGTAGCAACTGCTTTACCTATTAAATTAACAACATCGGGTCTCAAATCCGTTTGTACTACTCCGCGTATATCATAGGCACGAAAAATACTGGCGTTTACATCCATGTTAAGATCCTAAGTGATTAGCTAATATTTGAGTCATGAGAGATGCGCTAGTTTTATCCTTTGCCTGTATGGCCAAAACCACCTTCGCCACGTTCGCTTGACTTGAAGTCTGTAACGATATCAAAGTCGGCTTGCACAATTGGTACAAACACTAGCTGAGCAATGCGATCTCCAGGTTCAAACTGAAAATCTTCTGAACCCCTATTCCACAATGACACCATTAAAGGCCCTTGGTAATCGGAATCAATTAATCCGACTAAATTACCTAATACAATGCCATGTTTATGACCTAAACCGGAACGCGGGAGAATCACTGCTGCAAGTTTAGGGTCTTCAATAAAAATAGAAATACCCGTTGGAACTAATATTGTTTCACCGGGGGACACTTTTGTAGAGGTGTCTACACAGGCTCTTAAATCGATACCTGCAGAACCATGTGTTGCATATGTAGGAAGAGGATAGTCAGTTCCTATGCGTGCATCTAAAATTTTGAGTTTTATTTTTTGAGAATTAGAGGTATCTGACATTCGACAGTTTTTCTTGTTGATTAATATTAGAAGCGATTTCTTCAATGATCTGTCTTGCTAATACCGACTTGCGCGCGCGATCTAAAGACTTAGTTTGATGTTGAGCAATCATCACAACTGAATTAAAGTCACTGTCAAACCCTTGATCTACAAGCCCAACTTGATTTGCAATAATCATATCAATTGATTTGGTTTTCAGTTTGTTTATAGCATATTCGAGTAAATTGTCAGTTTCCGCTGCGAAGCCGACACAAAATAAATTCGTATATGAATGCTTTATTTCTTTGAGTATGTCTGGCGTACGAGTTAGTGATAATGAAAATGAATCAGCGGACTTTTTTATTTTTTTGTTTTGATATTCACTTGGTGTGTAATCAGCAACTGCCGCAGCTGCAATAAATAAATCAGCACTTGAAGCTTGTTGTAAAGCTGCTTGATACATTTCTTGTGCAGTTTCTACATCGATATAATTTACACGATCATTTCGAGCCAATTGTGTTGGGCCACTAATTACCGTGACGCATGCTCCAGCCTCTAAGGCAGCATCCGCCAGTGCATAACCCATTTTTCCAGAAGATCGGTTACTTATGAAACGAACAGGATCTATAGGTTCAACGGTAGGTCCTGCAGTAATTAGTACATGCTTACCCTGAAGAATACCAGAGGAAAAAAGCTCGGAGCATTGTTCAACAAGCTGTTGAGGTTCTAGCATACGTCCTTCACCAGTTTCACCGCAGGCTTGTAATCCAGAGTTGGGTCCGAAAATGAATATTCCACGCTGTTGTAATTCCGCAACATTGTTTTGAGTGGATGTGTCATTCCACATGGCTTGATTCATAGCAGGAGCAATTGCAAGTTTTCCATCATGTGCAAGACATAACGTTGAAACAAAGTTATCTGCAATGCCGTGAGCAAGCTTGGCAATAATATTTGCGGTAGCTGGTACCACCACAATGATGTCTGACCAACGTGCTAAAGCAATATGGTCCATACCTGCTGGATCCATACTCCCCGTATCTTGTAAATGAACTGGATAACCAGACAATGCTTGAAAGGTCAATGGTGTTACAAACTGAGTCGCACTTTCAGTCATTGCCACGCGAACATGTGCGCCTTGTCTTTGTAGCACGCGTATAAATTCGGCACTCTTGTAAGCAGCTATTCCTCCACA
>Ga0181580_10000808_pt1 | contig 24118 bp, 18 predicted proteins | sample 071ome_23_FD_132413 | JGI IMG/M metagenome (GOLD analysis project Ga0181580, IMG submission 132413) | Coastal salt marsh microbial communities from the Groves Creek Marsh, Skidaway Island, Georgia - 071403BT metaG (megahit assembly) | ecosystem: Environmental > Aquatic > Marine > Intertidal... | reverse complement strand
ATATTTTTATATTTTTATATTTTTATATTTTTATATTTTTATATTTTTATATTTTTATATTTTTTTTCTATATATAAATTATATAATATTATATAATATTATATAATAATGTATCTTTATAATGTCTTTTGAATCATTAAATTTAGATGTATTGTCTCAAATAGCCACTTATAATAATAATAATATTATAATGATTCTTCAAAATATATCTACAGATTATAAATTCATTTTTAATACACAAAAATATTTAAATGTTAAAAATGAATATATATCTTCTATTAAACATTTAAAATATATCCTTGAAAAATTTCCTAATACTAAATATATATCTTTTAATTGTACCTTTAATGAAAACTTAGATGATATTGATTTATCAAATATGTATATTATTAAATTTAAAGATTGTAGTTTATATAATCACACATTATCTGGTAATTTCAAAAATCTAAATCAATTATATTTATCTTATGTATTTAATAAAGATATTAATAATTGTAATTTTAATAATCTAAATATATTACAATTAAGTAATTATTTTAATAAATCTATTAATGAATGCTCTTTTCCAAAATTAAGAATATTAATTACAGGAGCATCTTTTAATAAAAGTTTAGACAATATGAATTTTCCAAATTTAGAATACTTACAATTTGGATTGAAATTTAATAAACCACTTAATAAATGTAATTTACCAAAATTAAAATATTTAATATTTGATAAAAATTATCAACAACCATTAGATAATTGCAATTTTAATAATTTATGTGAATTATATTTTAGATTCTTTCCAAATAAATATAGTGGTTCAACAAAATTAAATAATTTACATCAGATTTATAATGATAAAATAGTATTTGAATTTTATTCAAATTCATTATTTAATCAAACTATTCAATTTAATTTACCATTATTCAATAATTTAACTATTATTGTATTTTGTAAAAATTTTAATCAAAATATAGATAATATATATTTTAATAATTTAAACTTATTAAAATGTGGAGATAAGTTTAACCAAAAATTAAATGGAAATTATTTTCCTAAATTAAAATCATTATATTTAGGAAAAGATTATACATATGATATTTTTGAAAATAAATGGGAAGAATTATCTGAACTTTTTATTAAATCATATTTTGTAAAAAATATTAAAAAAAAATGTCAAGAATATAATATTAAAATTATTTGTTAATTTTATTTGTTAATCTTTATTTATTATTTATTATTTATTTTTTATTTTTTTGTTTTTAATTTTTGTTTTTTTTGTTTTTATTATTCTTATAATTATTTTTATTTTTTATTATAAGGCGTTGTTAAAAAAAATGATATTTTTTTTTATATATCTATATACCGTTGCCATTTTGGTACAAACCTATTTTGCATTGCTTATGGGCGTGTCCTACTGTTCCAAACTTTTCTATAATGCGGAGAACGGCATTGTCCACCCTCTCAATACGAATGATTTGGAATTAGGTCTCCGGCATGAAACGGAGACACAAGAAACACCGAAGTCAAAGGCGGACATGTCTAAGGAGAAGAGTTGGTGGATAGGCTGTAAGAACAGGCGCACGTCTCGCAAGCAAACCATTGTTCAGTCATTTGGTCGCGAGTTGAGTTTGAAGGACAACCACGATTCACCCTCTCACTATGTTGTTAAAATGGGATTTTAATACATGTGTTTCACAGGTAGTGTCTGATGCACAGAAAAAAATTTTTTCATATTCATTTTTATTATTATATTTCTAGTTTTTTACAATCTATATTATATTCATTTATTAATTTTTCAACTAAATTATCATTCTTATAATCATTTAAATAACGTACTCGTTTTATACCAGATGATATAATACTTTTAAAACAATTTATACAAGGAAAATGTGTAATATATATTGTTGAATTTTCTATTGTAACACCTCTTTTTGCGACATCACATATTGCATTTTGTTCTGCATGAACTGTCATTTGTTCATGATTATCTCGTATAATAGATTCGTGTTTAAAACCACTTATAAATCCATTGTATGCAGTACATACAATATGATTATCTTTTACTATAATACAACCAACTTTTAATCTATTACAAGGAGAACGTGTAGCACTTAATAATGCTACACTCATAAAATATTCCTCCCAACTTGGACGATAATCTAGTTCTTTTCGTAAATTTTCTATTATGTATAAATATGACATCTTATAATTATTGATAGTATTTTATTATCTTATATTATTATCTTATATTATATATATTATATATATTATATATATTATATAAATATATATTTATTCATATATCATTTTTTTATTATATAAAATAATATTATTTTATAATAACAATATTACTAAAAAAATAATAAATATATAATTATTTTATATTATGTCTAATATAAATAATAATCAATCGCAACATAATAATTATAATAATATCATTATTCCTAATATTTCAGATAAACAAATTCCAGATGAATTAAAATTATTAATTGATGAATATGATTTGGCTAAGAAATCGGACGAAAAACAATTATTACAAGATAAAATTTATAAAATTTTTAAAGATACTTCTAAATTTATAGATCAATCTATTATTGATAAAATTTATAGCACTCCTGAATTTTTACTTAATAAATCTTATTTTAAATATATTAAACCAGTTAATTTTAATACATTTACTCTTTCTAATCCACAATTATTTTTAAAAAAAATTTTTTCACCAGATACAAATATTAATGGAATGTTATTAATGCATCAAACTGGTTCAGGTAAAACTTGTTCTGCTTTACAAATTGCTAATAATTTTAAAGAAGTTAATCATGTTTATAATAAAAAAACAATCATTATTAGCTTTCATGATTCTATTTTTAAAACTGAATTATTTGATATTAGAAAATATAAAGATGGTTATATGAAACAATGTATGGAAACTGAAATTTTAGATAATATTATTGCTTCTAAAGATAAATCATCTGACCCAGAAGCATATATTTCACAATATAAAGATGAAATTAAAAGAGCAGCTAATAGATATATTAATACAAAATATTTCTTTAAAGGTTATATTGCATTTTATAAATATATCCAACGCAAATTTACTAATGAAGGTAAAGAAGAAGATTATAATCTTACTAAAATTATTAATGAATTCTCAAATAGAATTATTATTATTGATGAAATTCAACATTTACGTGAATCAATGACATCAGGGGCTAACTCTAAACAAATTATTGATGTATTACGAATTATTATGAAATATGGTAAAAATAATAAAATTATATTTCTATCAGCAACACCTATGTTTAATAATTATAGCGAAATATCATTAATTATGGAATTATTACTTCTTAATGATGATATACAAGATAAAAGTAAATATCATGTAGAAATAAACAAAAATGGCGATTTAGATGAATTAAGTGTTAAAAATTTACAATATTTTGCAAATAATTATGTATCATATGTAAGAGGTTTTAATCCATATATATATCCTGTTAAATTATATCCAAATGTTTTTAATTATAGTAAAATTTTAGACCCTACTAATTATCCTAAATATGATATTACACATAATAAAATTAATAAAGAACAACAAATTAAAAATTTAATATTAATTGGTTCTGAATTATCTACATTACAAAAACAATTATATAGTAAATTTTTAAAAATCAAACTTGTTAAAGGTGGGGCTGGGGCTGGGGATGGTGATGATGATAGTGATAATAATAATTCAGTTGAATTACCAAAAGTATCTGATTCTAAATCCAATTCAGTTGAATTACCAAAAGTATCTGATTCTAAATCCAATTCAGTTGAATTACCAGAAGTATCTGATTCTAATAATACAAATAATAATATTAGTAATGAATATATGGAACATATGTTATCTTTTGATGACGATGATAATATAGATGATAATACAAAAAAACAAATTATATTATTACAAAATTATTCTAATATTACATATCCTAATAGTTTAGATATTTTAAAGGAAAATTCAGTATCAAGTCTTAGTATTACTAAATTCTTTACTTATAATCATAAAGAAAATTATTATTCATATTCTTCTGAATTTAATAAACCTGATAAATATTTCTTAAATTCACAAAATTTAGTTAAATATTCTCCTAAAATATCAACTATTATAGAAAATATACAAAATTCTGATGGAATTGTATTAGTTTATAGTCGTCTTCTTGAATATGGAATTATTCCTTTAGCTTTAGCATTGGAACATTTAGGATTTAACTTTTGCAATAATGGATTATTCAATCGTAAATTATTAGACCCATCTTTAAAAAATGAAAAAGGTGAAACAATTAATTCAAATGGATTACATTATACTATTATTTCAGGAGATTCACGGTTTTCATTAAATAATAAAAAAAGTATTGAATTAGCTACAAATGAAGATAATAAAAATGGTACTAAAATAAAAGTTATTATTATATCTGAGACTGGTACAGAAGGTTTTGATTTTAAGAACATTAGAGAAATACATATATTAGAACCTTGGTATAACTTAAATAAAATAGAACAAATTAATGGTCGTGGTATTCGTTTTAAATCACATCAATTTTTACCTGAAGAAAAACATAATTGTATGATATTTCAACATATATCATTATTACAACCAGTAAATAAAAAACAAACGATTGAAAGTATTGATTTTAGAAACTACAGAATTTCAGAAAATAAACAATATTATATCTCAAAAGTTGAAAGTATATTAAAATCATATGCTCTTGATTGTAATATTAATCAAGAAATTTTAATTTATAATAAATCATTAAACCTTAAAAAAAATCTTGTATTATCTAAATTCATTGATAATAAAAAAGATAAATTTATTTTAAATAATGAAGATTTACAAAACAATAATTTTGATAATTTAATTAAACTTGATGATTTTCCACTATATGATAAAGATTACTCTAAAGAATGTGATTATAAAGAATGTGCTATCAATTGTTTTCCAAAATTTAATATTGAAGAAATTATACAAAAAAACGAATTATCAAAATTATCTATTATTACTTATGATATAAATAATTATATTAAATATATTACTTATATTTTTAAAGACAAGATTATTTTCAATTATGATGAAATTAAAAATGAACTAAATGAATTTACTACTGTTCATGAAAAAATTTTACAACTTGCTTTAAATAAAATGATTAAAGATAAAATTAAATTATCTATTAAATTACATTATACAGAATTAAATGAAATTGCAAAAAAAGTATCAAATATAAATAATAATACACAATTTAATGATATAATAAGATACAAAGTAATTGATGGATATCTTATTATTAAAAATATTACACAAAATGATGAAAATATATTATATTATATTTTCCAACCATTTAATATTGAAGATGAAAAAATATTATTAAAAGAAAGAAAATTATTACCTGATAAATTATATTATAGTGAAAATAAAGGTATAGAAATTAATTTATTAAATAAATATATTAATAATACTAATAATAAACTCAATAATGATAATGGTAATACTAAAAAATCAACTATATTTCATAAATATAAAAATGAATATAAAGAAATTATTAAAGATTTCCATAATAAATATTTAGAATATTACAAATATGTATCGGTCTTATTCCCTAAACCTACTATATCTCCTCTTATTATTATTTATATGATTTTACAAACTTTAAGTATCAAGAATTTTATACATTTTGTTAATATTTTTAACTATATTTATAAAAAATTTAAAGGTAAAAAAATAGATGATATAAGTATATCAGAATTTTCATCAAATGAATCAGATAAATATAATGATGAATCACTTTTATATTTCATTTTTGAAGAAGATAAAGATAAAATTAATATTAAATCAAAACTTAGAAATATAATTAAAAATTTACATAATATTTTTATAATTTTCCAATATATACCACATACTTATATTCATAAAAATCAAGTTGTTTCTATTTATTTTGAATTACAATTACGCACAAATATTAAAAAAGGTCAATTAACACAGAAAAAATTTGAATATTATTTATTCCAAAATAATAATAAACATAATATTTTTACTATTGATAATCCTTCACGTGAAATTTATGCAAATACTTATAATATATTTATGAATAAATATACTAAATTATTTTTAAATAGTAAAAATAATTTTGGTAATACAGAAAAAGCATTCTATATTATTGATATAGAAACACAAAAACAAAATGATAAATTTTCTAGCAATAAAGTATATAAAACCATTAGAGATGAAACAGTTGATAAAAATAAAGGTGGTGATGAAATAAGAACACTTAAAAATTATGCTGAAGCTGGAGTTCTTGGAGGTTTATGTAAAACACAAAATAAAATTCCAAAACTTAAAGAATTAGTTAATAATATAATTAATGAAATATTTAAAAATATTACCATGCCAAAAATATCTACTTCTGAATATAAACAAATTACAAAAATTGTTGGTGGAAAAAATAATAATAACTCAAGTTCAATTCAATTACCATCTGCTTCATCAAATAATTCGGTTCAATTACCATCTATTTCAGATAATAATAATAAAGAATTTAACTTTGATTTTAATAAGAAAAAAGATATATCATTTAATACATTAAAACTTATTCAACATAATATTATTCAATTAAATAATTTGGATAAAGATGATTTAAAATATAAATCATTATCGCAGATTTTAGATAATATGACAAAAAATAAAAAAAAAAATAATAAAGATTCTTTATGCACTATATATGAATATTTATTAAATTTAGCAACATTTATTGATTCTGATAAATTATGGATTGCATCATCAAATATATTACATTATTATATATCTAATTTAGATGAATTAAATAGGTCTCATGGTTTTAGTATTAATAAAAAATAAATTTCACAAAAGTGAAATTTAAATTTGAAATAAATAATAAAATTATTTTTATAATCTTATTTTTTTAACTTAAAAAAAAATGAATATATAATTTATTATTATTATTTAATATACTAATACTTATTTAATATTAATTATTATTTATTAATATTATAAATTAACAGTTTATTATGGATAATATTTTCGTGTCTTCAATTGATAAAAAAATTATTAAATTTGAACCAAGCAAATTAACTCCAAATTATCAAGATGATATATTAAATGAACTCAATAAATTATATAATGGAAAATGTTCTAATAATGGATTTATTAAACCTAATAGTATAAAAATAAGGAATATATTACAAGGTGAAATTGAAAAATTCTCATTTAAAGGATATATTAATTTTGAAGTTGAATTTTATTTACAAATATGTAAAATACCTAATAATATACATTTAGTTTGTGATGTTGTTGAACAAAATGACTTTGGTTTTAAATGTAATTTCAACTATTTTGATAACTCTCTAAATACTAACCTTACTATTTGTGAAGTATATATTCCTCGTAATGCATCTGTTAAAATTAGTTCAAATGTTAATTTATCAACTATTAATACAAATGATAAAGTTCTTATTGAAATATTAAGATCCGATTTCTCAATTGGAGAATCTACTTTAAGAGCAGTTGGTAAAATTCTTAAAAAAATACCTACTAATTATAATGGAAATATTTATATTAATAATATTAATAATAATGATATTAATAATACTATTGAAGAAAATGATTCTGATATTGATATAGGAAAAAATGATGATGATGATATTCAAAATACTTTATCATCAGATTCTGACGATGAAACAAATAGTGATAAAGATAATGATGATTCTGATAACGAAGATGATGAAAATGAAGATAAAAAAAGTAAAAAAAGTGATGAAGAAAATAGCAATAGCGAAAATGAAGATGATGAAGATGACGATAATGAAAAAGATGATATAGATGAATTATCTGAAAATAATGATACGGATGTTGATGAAGATGATGATGATGAAAAACAAAATAATTATGATAATGAATAACTAAAGAAATAATTTTATTTTTATATAAACATATATTGACTATATATAATTTAATTATGAAATTTTTTTATATTAATTGATAATGAATAATATTAATAAATCAAATTTTATTGAATATTTAAATAAAGAAATCAGTTATGAATGTCATACAATTATTTTTAATATATTAAAAATGTATAATATATCATTTACTCAAAATAATAATGGTATATTTATTGATTATGACCAACTTAATGATAATATAATTGATATCATTATTAATTATATTAATGATTATATTAAGAAGAAAAAAATTAATCATAATTTACAATATAAACAAAATCAAATAAATAAATATAAGAATATTGACACGCATTTTTATATACCACTTACTGATGATGAAATAAATATTTTTAAAAAATTTCAAGAATTAATTTTACAACATAATTTTAAAAAATATCAAAGACCTCCAATTATTAAAAAAACATATAATTGCAAGTCTATTAATAATAATTTATTTGAAAATAATTGTTATACATTAATATTAGATAATTATTTACTTTAAATCTATATAAAAGTAAAGTGTTATTTTTATTTATAGTAAATAATAATATATTTATTATAAATAATAAAATTGTAATTACTCTTAATAATTATATTCATTAATTATGATATGGTCTATTTGTAAAATATTATGCAATGATATTAAAAATTTTATAACTTGGATAAATGAATCTAATGATGTAAATTTAGTCAATTATAATGATAATTATTATAAAAAAAAAGATGATATAGATAATAATAATTCTGATGATAGTGATAATGATGATAATAATGAAACTATTTCATTAATCAAAAAAAATATTAACAATAACAATAACAAAGAATGGAATATTATTTAGATTAAATATATTTTTATTTCATTAACCAATTTTTATTACAATACGTACATATATAAATATATTTCATATCTTCATTGTTATATCTTATATATATAATATCATTTTGTTGGTCTGATTTTTTAGAACATGATTTATTAGGACATTCTAAATTATGAATATGTGGTAATGTATTATCATACTTAAGATATGGATTAAGATAAATTAAATATTCTAATTCATTGTTATATTGTTTATCTAAAATTGTAATAATTTTATCTTCTTCTTCAATGTCTTTTTTATGATTACAATTTTTACAATACCATGATGTATTTGTATCATTTTCTAATGACATATATAACATATTATCGCAAAAATCACAAAATTCTATTGTAATATTTAATGACATTATTTATTATTAAATAATTATGTAATTTATATTAATTTTATTAATAAGTAAATTAATTATTATTAATTATATATCATTTTTTTTAAATATATATATATATTAAATTAATTACTTGTAAATTAATTATTAGATCATTATTTATATTTTCTATTTTTATTTATGATTTATTTTATTATAATAATATGATTTATTTTATTATAATAAAATAAATCATATTATTTTTTTGAAATAAATTTATATATATATAAATATAAATCTTTATAAAAAACATAAGTATATTTTACTTTTTACATACTATTAAAGACCATTAACTACCTTTTGGATTTTGGAGGAGGACGATATTCTGGATACTTTTCAAGAAATTTCTTTTCAATATTATGTTTTTTACTCAAAATTTTTATTTCTTTTTCAAACTCTTGTATTGATTTCTTTCCCATATTAATTTCATTTTGTATTTGTTTCAATTTATTATTCAATATACCTAACCTTATTTTTAATTCTTCATAAGATTTATGCTTATTATATAGTTTTTCGACATCAGCTTCTATCTCATTAGCATATGCTTCGACTTCTTGTGGTGGTAAAGTGTGCTCGCGGGTCATATTAGTTGGAGCTAATTTTGCTGAGCTTGATGATTTTGATGATTTTGCTGATCTTGATGATTTTGATGATTTTGCTGATCTTGATGATATGAATGATCTTAATAATCTTGAAGGCATATTTAAAATTTTTTTTTAATTTATAATAAATATTGTTTTATTTATAACAAATATTTTTTTTTTAATTAATATTTTTTTTTTAATTAATATTTTTTTTTATTAATTTTATCACTCACTAATTTATTTATTGTAATTTTTCATATGTTTTTACATAATCAATTATAAAGTTAGATTCATTTGTAATATTACTTGGCATTTGTTGATAACGGTCATGAGCGTGTTTAAATATATTTAATGCTGTTTCGTGTTTCTTCATTTTATTATGTAATATAGCATTTAAATGTAATACATCAGGATTATTATATACTTTTAATTTTTCATAATGAGTATTAAATTCTTTTTCATATTTATCTTGATTAGTAATGAATTCTTCATCTGAAAGATTTAAAATATTTACCATTTCCATAAATTCATTACTATATATATGGATGTTATTTAAATTAATAGAACTAGGTATTACGCCCATTTTACTTCCATCTAACATAAAATGTGGTGCTGTATAATATGTTTTTAAATTAAATTTCTCTATTATATATGAAAGTTCAAAATTAAATGTAAATTTAACCTTATTTAGTTCTTTATATAATTCATCATTATTTAAAATTTCAGGATTAATCATATAGGAATCACAACTTGGTAAATATTTTAAATATTGACGAGAATAATTTAATGTAATATTATCAGATAATTTAACATCATTTTTAAGTTTTTCTTCATTCTTTTGTCCTATTACTATTGGAATTCCGAAAAATAACATATCAAATTTAACTTGATTTTCTATAAGTTTATCTATCAATTCAGGCATTAATTTATCTATTGTATTCATTACAAATACATCATCTTCTAATACTAAATATAATTGTTTTGTATCTTTATATTCATTATAATGTTTTTTAATTTCACTTAATGCTTCTAAATGATTATAAATATTTGATAATTGATTTAAATGTAAATTTTCTAAAAGTTGGTCATAATCTTCTAAACCTGTTTTTTCTAATTTTATATTTTTTGTTATTTCTTGAATATTTTCTTTTAATTCTGCAATTTTATATTTTTCTATATAATTCCATTTAAGTTCTATTCCCATTTTTTCAAATATAACTTTATTTTCTTCCATTAAAGTTTTTCTATCCTTGAAATCACTACAATGTACTATATATACATTCAAAACAATATTATATTTATTTATCATATCTTCAATTTCTTTAATTTCTTCAATTTCTTCAATCTTTTTTGCCATTTTATTAAAAATTTTTTATAATTCTTTTAAATATATATATATAGACTATAAGTTTTATATAGTTATATTATTTTTATAATTTTATATAATCATTTTTTTACATAAAAAAAAATGATATAATATTAATAAAGTTTAAACATTATATAAAACTTTAATTATAAAATAGAATTAATATATAGCAAAAAAAACGTATAATAATAATAATAATAATAATAATAATGAATAATAATTTTACACTTATTCCAAATAAAATTGATAATTATCAAGAAAATAAAGAATTTGCACCAAAACTTTCTCAACCATTTCTTAATAAATATGAAAAAACTTCATTGATTAGTTTAAGATTAGAACAATTAGCTAATAATAGTCATACAACATTAAATGAAGAAGAAAGAAAAGATTGTAAAAATATATATGATATCGTTGATAAAGAATATAAGCTTAAAAAAATTCCATTAAAAATTTGTAGAACATTACCAAATAATAAAAAAGAAATTATTACATTAGATCAATTACAAGATTATAATATATAGATGATTAAATATGAACATATATATAAATAGTATTAACTTTATTTTTTTATCAAAAAATATATTTGATTAATATAATGATATAAATTTATTATTATAATGAATTATAATATAAATACTATAATACATAAAATTAATAATAAGAATATTATTAAATTTAAAAAATTAACAAATATAACACATGATTATATATTAAATACCAAAAAAATACATAAAGAAAATATATATAATACTAATTTTGTTAATTCTAATACTTATAAAGATACGCTAAAATATTTAAATAATTATAAAATTTTTAAAATTAGTATCAATAAAAGTGATATATATGTATATATTTTTCATCATGATGATTATAATTATTATGAATTAATAAAAAAAATTTATAAATATTTACAATTATTTTATAAAACATTTGAAGATTTTATTGTAAAATCTAATAAAAATATATTGAAATTATATATATATACATTACCTTATAAAAATGTTTTTAATAAACATATTCTTAATACAAATGATATAAATTCAGGTTATACACAATTTAAACCAGAAGACAAAGTTAAAATTGTTATTTATAAATTACATAAATTAACAAAAGTACTTATACACGAATTAATACATTTTTTTAATATTGATACAAATATATTACCTGTCAAATTATATAATGATATTGATAATTTTATTCAAAATAATATTAAAACTAATTATCCAATTTTAACTTTTGAAGGTATTACAGAATTTTTGGCTATTTATCTTAATACTATTTATAAAAATAAAGGTTTAAATATTAATCAAATTAAGATTAAACTTGAAGAACAGATTAATATATACACTAAATATATGAATATTATTTTAAAAAATCAAAATATTAATGATATTAATAATATATTTACTGGTAAAGTTATATTTAAACAAAATACAAATGTATTTTCTTACTATATTTTAGCTACATTATTATTTAAAAATTATGATAAGATTTTTAAGTCTAATAGGGATATATTATATATAAATAAAAATTTATTTAAATAATTTTTTTGTCTTTATTTTTATCTTTTATTTATATAAAATATTATCAATTAATTATATTTTAATAAATATAAATTAATGTTCCAGAATATTTTAATTTAAAGTTATATAGATATAATAATATATACGATTATATTTTTATTTTATGATTTAAATATGAATCCCAATAATGATTTTTCCCGACAATTATTAAATCAAAAAATGAATGAATTACATCAACAACAATTTCCATCATATAAAAAAAGTAATGGAAGTGATAGTAATAATGATATTGTAAATAAAATTTTACATAATAATATTGATGATAATGACAATGTTAGTATGAGTGCACAAGCAATTTTTAATGAATATAGATCTTATGTAAAAGAATTTTTTTCTGCAAAAGGTGAAATACAAGTTTTACAATTAGCAATTAAAAAAAGAAAAAATAAATTAAAAGAATTAGAAAGTAAAATTAAAAATTTTATGCTTGAAAATGAAATTGAAATTTTGAATACACAATTTGGTTTTTTATCAACCGAAACAAAACAACGAAAAAAACAAGCATATAATAAAAAAGGATTACTTGAAAAAGCACGACAAGAACTTAATCCAGATGAATTTGAAAAATTACAAAAGATATATAAAGAAGCGATTTATGTAAATACCGATACATTAAAAGTAATTAATAAATAATTTTTATTTTTATTATTAGTTAATTATATATAACTTATATTGATAATATAGAACTATAGAACTATTGAATTATAGAACTATAGAATTTTGATGGAAGATTTATATAAAATTTTGTGGTATATTAATTACACTTTTATATATATATAAAATATAATTTTACTTTTTATTTATACCTTTTCACAAAAATTTATATAAAATTTCCATAAAGATTACCCGCGATTTTTTTTGCTTTCTTGATTTTACTTTGTTTATCAATTAATTATTAATGAAATTATCAACTAAAAAACACGCGCAAATTGTGAGCGAAGCGAACTTAAACATAAAAAACGGGAGGGGGTTTTGGGGGAGCGACGGGCTCCCCCTATATAAGATAATTATATAGTAAATCATGTTCATCTATATTTATATATTCAAAATTATTTTTTCTCATATTGTACTCCAAATACCTTGACTCATTGATGTTTTGAAATTCTAAACCCAATAATACTGAACCTTTATCCTTATTATTTTTCTTTAAATACTCAAAACGAGTAATGTCCGTATTCTTTGTTAAAACACTATTTATAAATTTCTTTAATTCACCATTCTTTTGACCAAATTTTATTATATAATATTTCTTTAATCCTAAATAATTTAATTTTCGTTCTAACATCTCATTATATCGTAATATATCATTATTACCTCCAGATGCTATACATACAATATTCTTATATTGATTATATAAAGAATTCCTCTCTACTAATTCATCTAAAGCACTTATTGATAATCCACCAGCAGGTTCTAATACAATTCCATCACTATTATACATATCAATAATATCATTGCATAATTTATTTGTTGATACTTGAATTGTTTCATCACTTCTCATATGTGATTTACATATTTCAAAACATTTATCACCAATTTGTGCAACAGATGCTCCATCAACAAATGTATCAAGTTCATTTAATTTAATATTTCGCTGTTCTTTTAATGATATATATAATGAATTTGCATTTTGCGGTTCTATACCATATATTTTTGTTATATGTTTATTAATATTTATATTATTATAATAATAATATGATAAATGTAAACCAGAAATTAATCCTCCTCCACCAACTGGACATAATATATAATCTAAATTTGAACTTGGATATAAAATAGATTTGTTTAATTCACGTTTATCAAATTGTTTAAAAATTTCTGTTCCAACTGTTGATTGTCCATATATAACATATTCATTATTAAATGGATGAATAAATTCACCTTTTTCTTTTTCATAAAATTCTATTGCTTTTTGTGCTGTTTCATCAAATGTTAACCCATCTTTAATGATTGTTGTATATTTACCACCATAATATGTAATTTTATCTATTTTTTGTTGTGGTGTTGTTTCTGGTAAAAATATGTAATTATTTAGTTGTAATTCATTACATGATAATGCAACACCTTGTGCATGATTACCTGCTGATGCGGTTATGATTTTCATATTATTAATATTACTATTCTTGTTTTTTTCATAATAATTAGCAATTGCATTATAACTTCCTCGTATTTTAAAACTTCGTGTTGTTTGTAAATCTTCACGTTTTAAATAAATATTATTTCCATACATTTTTGATAATGTTTTATTATACTCTAAATTTGTATATTTAATATTATTATTTCCTCTAATAGTTTTATATGCATGTTTTAAATAATTATTTGTGTTATTACAAATTGTTAACATATTAATTGTTTTTATAGAAGATTTTATATAATATTATATAAAAGATGATTGAATTTATATAAGATTGTATATAAATTTCTATAAAAATTATATCATTTTTTTTATTTATTTGAATATTGATGGTCTTGAACCTATATCATATAATTCATTTTCTTTTTTAGTTTGTATTTTATTTAGTTGATTTTTTTTGAGTTTTATTATCATACCATCATATATTCATAAAACGTGATTTAAAATTTTCAATTTTTCCTTTTTTATCCATTACAGGTATATTTGCTATTACAAATAAAAAATGTATAGGTTATGAAATATATGATAATAGTGGTATTGATAGTGATAGATTAAGAGAGTTTATAAATAAATTTATAAATGGTAAATTTTCTAATAAATTAATAATATTAGATAATGCAAGTAGTCATAGAAATCAAAATGTAAAAAATGTAATTCAATTAAATAATAATTTATTATATACAATTCCATATCAACATTATACAAACGCAATTGAAAATTATTTTAGTGTGTTAAAAAGTAAATTAAGAAAAAGAAAAAATATAGGATTAACTAATTTAAAGAATAATGTAAAAAATATATTAGATAATGAAATAAGTGAAGAAACATATAAAAGTATAATTAATGGTTCATATAATAGAGAGAAACCATTAAAAATAAAAGAAAAATCAAATCGTCAAAGAAAATTAAAAAAATATAAAGATTGATAATTATATTTTTATATAATAAAAAGTCGGCATTTAAAATTGGAAAAGGTGTAAAAAAAAATTATAATAAATACTATTAGTAAAATTATAGAAAATATTTATAATGTAAATAACATATTAATTATATTTATTTTTATTTTAATTATTTATTATTTACATTATATTTTTTATTTCTATTTTATTAATTTCTTTATATCAGATTTACTAAATATTTTATTAAATTCTTTATGTTCTTTTTTTGGATTATATATTATTTCACATTTATATATTATTAAATAAATTTCTTTGTCTTTTTCTTTTAACCAATCTAATTCATGCAATTTTATATTATTTAAATTTATTCTTTCTATTTCTTTAATATTTAATATTATTTGTTCATCTATTATTATTTCATTACTTATATCACTCAATTCTTTTAATGTTATATTCTTATATTTATTATTATGACCTATCATATAATTATATAATTCTACTATTGGTAATATCTTAATATGTTTTGGAAATTTTATACATAATATTGACTTTTCAATTATTTTACTATCTTTAGTTTTTCCACCAGCAAAATATATTGCTTGTTCCAATTTTGAAGTCCAACTACTATATGTATTTATCTCTATATTCTTTATACTTTTACTATGTAATTCCTCAATTCCACGATATAATGTAAGTTGATTACTTATATGATCATTATGATTATAATATGGTATATTTGTAAAAATATTATGAAAACTTTTATGCATCTTCAATAAATTATCATAATATAAATTAAATTCATATGTAGTTAATTTTGGTATTTTTTGATTTATATTTATATTTAATTTTTGTTCTTGTACTATTTCTTCTAAAAATGCTTTTATTTCTTTTACTTCTACTTTATGTTTATAAAAATAACATATATAAATATATGAACCTTTATATATGTAATAATATATATAAAATAATAAATGTTTTTGGTTTTTATATTTTTCAAATATTATATAATCATAATATTTTACTAATTCTTTATAATTCTCTAAATTTTTTTTATATTCGCTTTTTGTTAAACTTTTTATTTGTATATCTGACATTTTATATTTATTATTATTATTTTACTTTATTTATATTTAATATCATTTTTTATATGTTTAAAAAAAATGATTAATATATATAAATAATGAATTTATATATTTTAATTTAATAAAATAAATAGTAATAATATTTATAATAATGGCACTAGTTATTGTTGAATCACCTAATAAAATTAAAACTATACAAAAATATCTTAAACAAATCGGTGAAGATTTAAAAGATGATATGATTAAAAATGCTTCTGTTTTAGCAAGTGTAGGACATATTAGAAATATATCCAATAATTTTAATAAAGATGATTATATTGTATCAGGTATTAAAAATAATTATAATATTGAATACGATTTAACTGAAGCAAAAATGAATGTTATTTCAGATATAAGAAGAGCAGCTAAATCTGCTAAAATTATTTGGTTAGCATCAGATATGGATAGAGAAGGTGAAGCTATTGCAAGTTCATTAATCGATGTTATTGGAAAACATAATTATAAACGTTGTGCTTTCAATGAAATTACTTTACCAGCTCTTAAAAATGCTTTCTCTAAACCTGTTAAATTAAATAAAGATTTAGTAAATGCTCAAAAATCTCGACAAATTTTAGATAAAGTTATCGGGTATAAGTTATCTCAATTCCTTTGGAATTTTATAACATATGATAAATTTAATCCAATTTCTGCTGGACGAGTTCAATCCGCTGTTCTTTCACTAATTGATGAAAAACAAAAAGAAATTGATAAAGTTTCAGATGATAATCATTGGAAACCTATCGCAGATTTTAAAATTAAAGGTATTACACAACAATTAAATAATTGTGAAATTTTACAATTAGATAAAGATAGTGCTAAATATAATAAATGTATATTAGAAAATGAAAGTGAAGTTAAGAATTTTTGGAAAAAATATAAAAAAGAATTTTATATTCCATCTTATAAAGTTTCAACATCAACATCTAATCCTCCTAAACCATATATGACTAGTACACTTTTACGTGATGCGTCGTCTAAATTAGGTATGTCTTTAGATAAAACTACAAAATTAGCTCAAAACCTTTATGAAGCAGGTTTAATTACTTATATTAGAACTGACCATTCAGTTATTTCTGATGAATTTAAACCTAAAATTAGAGATTTTATTTTAGAAACATTTGATGAAACTTATTTCAATCCAGAATCTATGAAAACAGAAGAAGAAAAAAAGAAAAATAGTAAGAAAAAGAAAAGCACTAAAAAAGAAGATGATACAGCTCAAGAAGCTCACGAATGTATTCGTCCTACAGATTTATCTGTTGATATTGAAGCTGTTAATGACCCAACTATTAACTCTTCACATAAAAGATTATATTATCTTATAAAAAAAACTACTATTGCTTCTATGATGACTCCTGCTATTTATGATACTTTTACTATTAATATTCATACTAACAATGATAAATATATGAGTAAAACACAATTAAAAGGTATTAAATTTAAAGGATTCAAAATACTTGATGATATTATGAAAATGACTAAAAAAACTGGAACTAAAAAAGAAAATGGTGATAATGATGATGAAGAAATTAATGATAAAGTTGATGATGATAAATCTATTGATATTGAAAAACTTAAAGGAATTATTGATAAATGTATTAATGATAAAAAATGTGAAAATGTTAAAGTTTTAAAAATAGTTCTTAATCATATTTATGAAACTCCTCCTTCACATTTTACTAAAGTTGGTTTAGTTGATTTAATGAAAAATACTGGTCTTGGACGTCCATCTACTTATTTAACTCTTACTAATGTATTATTTGATAGAGCTTATTGTAATGAAATGAATGTTACTGGTCCAGAAAAAGAATTTATTACTTATGAATGGAAATCTACTAAATCAAATGATATTAAAGAAAATATTAATATTTTACCACTATATAACAGAAAAAATGTTATCCAAATTACTGAACGTGGAAGAAAAGTTAATCAAATATTAATGAAAGATTTTAAAGACCTTATTAATGTTGATTTTACATCAAATATGGAATCTTCTTTAAATGAAATTGCCGAAGGTAATCTTAAATATCTAGAATTCGTTAAATCTATTTGTGATACATTTATACAAAAATATGATGAATTACTTATTAAATATCAAAATGATACTGGTAAAATTCCTAAAATATCTATTGGAAGAGAAAAAATTACTCTTGATTTAGGTGGTGTTGAATATAATTTAATGAAAGATAAATTTGGTAATGATACTCTCACATATGAAGAAGATGGAGGTGTTCGTAAATATATCAATATAGCCAATTATATTAAATATACACATAAAAATGTTAGAGAATTAGAAGAACAAGATATACAACTTCTTAAAAATTTACCAATTACAGTTAATAAATATATTACTATTAAAATTGGAAAATATGGTTTATATATTGAAGATAAAAAGAAAGATAAAAATTATCCCATTTATCTTAAATATTTACCAAATGTATTAAATGGTGATTATAGTATATTCACTGAGAAAAAAGATAAAAAATAAAACATAAAATTTACAACATAAAACATAACTTATAAATTTTATATTTTATAAATTGTTAAATATAATTTAAAAAAATATTTTTTTTAATTTTTAACTTTTTAATTTTAAATTTAATTTAATTTAATTTGATTTTAAATTTAACTTTATTTAATTTAATTTAATTTATGATCCGCACATTAAGCATTCTTCTGGCTCTCCAGTTTCTTGTGCTTTTTGTGCTTTCTCACGTGCATATTTTAGTTTTTCACGAACAGATAATTTTGCAAAAGCTTCACGTTCTTTCTTTTCTTCATCTTGGCGACGTTTCTTCTCTTTTTCCTCATCTACCTCTTTTTCGTCATTTTTACTAATTACATTTGCACGTTCAAGTGTTGGATCAATTGTAAATTGTTGTGTCTTTGCTTTTGGTTTTGAACGTAAATAATATGAACCAGTTTTTAATCCACATTTCCAACCATAGAATAATGCTGATGTTATTTTGTCATATGTTGGATTTTCAAACCAAAGATTAAATGATTGAGATTGGTCTATATATTTTCCTCTGTCCGCACTCATTTCAATAAGTGATTTTTGAGGAATTTCCCAAATTGTCTTAAAAATATCTTTAATCTCTTCAGGAATTTCCGAAATATGTTGAATAGAACCATTTCCAGCAATAATCTTGTCTTTCATTTCCTTATTCCAAAGACCTAAATCAAGTAGCTTTTGTGTTAAATATTTATTAATTACAATAAATTCACCAGCTAATGTTTTACGCTTATACAACATAGATGTAAGTGGCTCAAATGATTCAGTATATCCACAAATTTGACTTGTTGATGCTGTTGGGATTAGTGCTGTAAGTAATGAATTGCGTGCTCCGTATGTTTGAATATCTTCTTTAAGTTGTTTCCAATCATAACGGCTTTCACTATGTTCATGTTTCCACATATCAAATTGAAGTATTCCTTTACTAAATGGACTTCCTTCATAACGTGGATATGAACCATGTGTTTTTGCTAATTCAATTGTTTCACTTATTGCGTAATAATATATTGTTTCAAAGATTTCTTCATTTAACTTTCGTGATTGAGGACTATCATATGGTAAATCAAATATTGCAAATACATCTGCTAATCCTTGAACACCAATTCCCATTGGACGTTGTTGTTGATTTGCAAATTCACATTCAGGTGTTGGATTAAAATTGTTATCAATAATTTTATTAATATTTCTAACAATTATTCGTACCATAGAACCGAGTAGTTCATGATCATAAAATTGTTGTCCTGTCTCGTTTGTTATAATATATTTAGGTAAACATAGCGATGCTAAATTACATACTGCAATTTGCTTTTCATCAGTAAACTGACATATTTCAGCACATTGTCCTGTAATAATACCATTAAATATACCAGCATGACGTTTATGTTCTGTAAAACAATAAGTATCTGATTTTTCTTCTAATGTTACAACTTCTTTTACTGTAATAAAATGAGTTGCTTTTCTTTGAATATTAGTAATATCAATTTTTAATCTCTTTGGATTTAAACCTAAATCTACTAATTGTTTTAATTCATTAGAAGCAATTAATAATCTCCAACATGTTTTACAATTATAATATTGATGTCCTTCTTTTCCATCTGGTAATAATTTTTCACTTTCTTCACGAAATAATGAAATTTTACAATTAATACCACAAGTTTGAAGCATTAATTTAATATTTTTTAAGAAATCTTTATCAATTGAACATATTTGTAATGAATGATTTGTTCCTATTTTAGAAATACATCCATCCATATCTATATATCCAGAAAACCATTCCATTTTTGATTTAATAGAATAGTCCATCGGTACGAAAAATTTATCTTTTAAATCTTTTGGTAAAGTTAAAGTTAATCTATTTTCTTTTTCAACAATTTCACCTTTACTTGTATAATTTAAATATTTTTCTAATTCTATTTTATCATGATATAATGATAATAATGGCATATCTTTATGTCCTATTGCTTGACATCTTTCTGTTGGTGTATCATCATCCTTTTCATGTGTTGATAAATGTCTTTTGCAATATGCCTTACCATTTAATGCTTGATAAGGACAAGGACATTCTTCTTTTTTAGATTTTCTATATGTTCCATCGCCAGCAAAAGCACCTTGTGTATAAGCATATTGTAATTCTTTTTCATATTCAATTATTGGATAATCAGATTTTACAATTTTCATATCTTTTTGTAAATCTTTTGCGTCAATTACTTTAACATATTGAGATTTTAAGATATCTTTTTTTGCTTTATATTTAACATACCCTGATTGAATATAAAATTTATGATAAGGAGTGCATTTAAGTTCTATTCCATCACTAAATGATACTTTAACTAAATCTTGATTTTCACCTGTCTTCTTTACTTCAACTTGTGAAAATTCTTTTCCATTCCATACATTAACTTTTTTATCTTGTAAAGTTTGAATTTCTTGATGACCTTTATCTGTTAAAATTAATGTTTCAGGATGAACGCATAAATTTGATGACTTAATTGTACCGAAATTTTGATGATTGGATTTATTATTTACGTGATCTTTATATAATATATATGGAGTTCCAGTTTCTATCTGACTGTCTGCTATCTTAAACCATATCTCACGTGCTGGAACTTGTTTGACATATTGTCCTTTTTCTTCATATGATAAATACAGGTTTTCATATTCATCACCATATACATTATGAAGATTTGGACTCATATCGGGATCCATTAAAGACCACATTTTATCATTTTCAACTCGTTTCATAAATAAATCTGAAACCCATAACGCATAGAAAAGATCACGTGCACGTTCTTCTTCCGCACCGTGATTTTTACGTGCTTCTAAAAATTCAAATATATCTGGATGATGAACCTCACAGTACATTGCGAATGAACCATTTCTCTTTCCAGAATTATGTACTATTCCAAAAGATGATACTACATAATTATGATTATCATTTACGCATATATCATATACTTGTCCGTCATATTGAATATGACGGATTGACTTTACTTTTCCAAATATATGATTTTTGAACTTAATATAATCATCATCTTCGGCTGTTTGTAAAATATATTTGTCTCCATCTCTTTTACAAGTGGTAAACATTCCATTCATCATCATAACATATTGATAATTATGTGCTTCTTCAACATCCTTTGTAATAAATTCATCATTTACATCTGGATATTTTACCATAAAATCTCTTAATAACTTAGCTTTATCAATATCATTATTACATTTTGGAATTGGATAAATTACTAAATCATTTAATCCTAATTCTCCTGCCGGTATATATTCTGGTTTTAATAATAAATCTAATTTATTAAGATTATATGTAATATCTTGAGATAAATCTACATTTTTAACAACAAGTAATTGATGTTCTTTTGTTACTTTGATTGGTTCAACACCTAATCCAGTATCAATTTCTAAAATTTCCTTATTAATATCATTTATATACATCTTATTTACAAGTTTATATGTACCATCAGATGTTAATACTTTATCTGTATATACTTTAATATCACAAATTGCTTTTAATCCAGAATCAGTAATTACTTTTGTTTTTGGTACAAAACATTGATTAATATGACGGGCTGTTGCATTTAATGTACGTAGTAATGGAACTAAACCATCTGTTTTACCATTTGTACCACGAATTAATTGACCCTTGGAACGAATTTTATGTAATGCTAATCCAATCCCGCCTGAATACTTTGAAATCTTTGCACAATCTCCAATTGTTTTATACATACCATCAACAGAATCAGCAGATATATCAAGTAAATAACATGATGATTGCTGATTACGCTGTGTTCCAGCATTAAATAATGTTGGTGTTGCGTGTGTATAATATTGCTTTGACATTGTTTGATATGTTTCAATAGCATCTTTAACATTAATCTTCTTTTTCTTTAAATCCATATGAATTCCAAGTGATACACGCATATACATATGTTGAGGACGTTCAATTAATTTTCTATTAATTTTGATTAAATATGAACGTTCTAACGTTTTATATCCAAAATAATCTAAGTTATAATCACGATGATAATCAATTACTTTATTTAATTTATTATGATGTTTTTCAACTGTATCATATAAAATTTTATGCACTAATGGATTTTGTTCATTGTGAATATCTTTATTATTATATAGTTCATTAACAATTTCACGAAAATCATTTGTAGTATTTTTATGATTATTACTAATTACAATTCGTGATGCTAATTTACCATAATCTGGATGGTTTGTAACATTTGAAGAACATATATATGATGCTATTTCATCAAGCTCTTCAGTCTTTACACCATTGTAAATACGAGATACTACTTTCTGAGCAATTTCAAATGGATTTACATTAAGTCCTTCGGATAATTTTTTAATTCTATTTAAAACTTTATCAAATGAAACCTCCTGATATTCGCCATTACGCTTTAATACCCGTGTCATATCACTAAAATTCATATTTTATTTATTAATATATTATTTAGATTTTATAATGGTATATTTTTTTATTAATTTTTAAATCATTTTTTTTTAGCATTAAATATATTGTATGTCTTATATTATTGTTATTATAAAATAATTAGTTCATATTATAATGCATAAAATATATAATGATATTTATAAAAATTAGAATTTTTTTTATTGAATTTTTATTAAAAATATAAAAAATTTATAAAAAATATAAGATTTTATGATTTTTTTAT
>Ga0181580_10000806_pt1 | contig 24130 bp, 27 predicted proteins | sample 071ome_23_FD_132413 | JGI IMG/M metagenome (GOLD analysis project Ga0181580, IMG submission 132413) | Coastal salt marsh microbial communities from the Groves Creek Marsh, Skidaway Island, Georgia - 071403BT metaG (megahit assembly) | ecosystem: Environmental > Aquatic > Marine > Intertidal... | reverse complement strand
GAACCTGTTAGGGTTGTCCCTAACATTTTAAGATTTTGTTCAGCAAAAAATCCCATAAAATTTAAAACTTAGGTTCAGATGCTAATGAAATTGCATAAACTCCGGCTTCTCTAGACTGGTCCATTACTTGGATTATGGCATCAGCTTGTGCCTTCTCATCTGCCTGAATAACAACAGAACCTTGAGGATTGTCAGCTAAGAGTTTAGTTATATTTGCTTTTACCTGTCTGACATCAACTCTTCTTCCATCAATCCATATGTCGTTTGTAGCTCCGATAGCTATCAAAATCGCGGCATTTTCTTGAATATTAGAAGTTTCAGCATCAGGTCGATTTACTTCAAGGCCTGGCTCTTTAATGAAATTTGCAGTTACGATAAAGAAAATGAGAAGAATAAAAACAACATCTAACATCGGGGTTAAATTAATATCTTCTTCTTCAGCTACTGCACTACTTATTGGTGATCTTCTCATATTATATTCCTATTCTGCGACCAGCTGATCTACCAGCATGTCTTTTTCCTTTTGTGCTCTATTAACTAAGAATTGATTAGCAAGCGTTCCGGTTAATGCTACTGCGAGACCTGCCATAGCAGGTATTGTTGATCTAGAAACTCCTCCAGCCATAGCCTTAGCATCACCACCGCCCGTTACGGCAAGTAAGTGGAAAACTTCAATCATCCCAGTAATTGTTCCAAATAATCCGAAAAGGGGAGCTATACCAACACACATCTTGATTAAACCAAGATTCTTATCAATTCTTATTTCATTTTCTGAGATCAGCATGTCCCTTATTGCTTTAGAATTCCAAGAACTTTTATCTTGCCTTTGATCCCATTCTGTCATTGATTGACCTAAATAAGTTTTGTGGGTGTAGAAATAGAACCACATTCTCTCGAATATGAGGAACCACATAACAAATGCAAGAAGTCCTATTAAATAAAGCACATCTCCGCCTCTTTGCATAAAAGCAAATAGAGCATCTGAAAAGTTATAAAAAAATTGCATTCTTTATTTCTTCAGTGGTTATTAACTTGTTCCTTCTGACCTTTTAGCTGCCATACCAGTACTTGACTCTTCAATAGTACCTAATATTCCTCTAGAAATATTATTTACAGTTGCGTACATAAAAGTAGTTGGAATTGCGACCATTAGTCCTAACCATGTTGTTACAAGAGCAGTAGATATACCACTCGCCATTGTTTTAGGATCTCCAGTTCCAAATAAGGTGATCATGGTGAATGTTTCAATCATACCGATGATTGTTCCAAAGAGTCCCATCAGAGGAGCCACAACGGAGACAATCTTAAGGACCCAATTTAATCCTTCTACAGTTGGTCTTTCTTTCAAGATTTGCTCAGCCATCTTGAGCTCTAGGGTTTCAGTGTCTGCTTCTTTGTCGTCTTCTGCGATCTTAAGAATCCTTCCTAAAGCATTATCATTACTTAATGTTGAAGAAGCTGATTGAGCTATAACACCACCCCTTATATTCCAAAGTTCATAGAATCTCCAAATAAATAAAAGTGTTGCTAAAACTCCTATTGCCATAAGCATATAACCAACCGGACCACCTTCTTGCATTTTACCCCAAGTACTTGGCATGGAAATCAAGCTGGCTAACAATGAACCTCCTTGAGGGCCAGTTGGATCAACAGCAAATTGAACCGGGAAAGTGTCTCCTTCAAGTATGTCTGAAGTCTGCGAGGTATACCTTCCAGCAGGTTGAGAAGGAAGTTCGGAATATGTACCACGAGAGGGAGAGTATGTTAGATACTGACCGTCTGATACTACATTAAAGTTACCTACTCTAACTACGTCTCTATTCTCAACGTTTCCATCTGTTGTGATTACTTCGGTATTAAACTTAACAACCTCACCAGAAGCATTGATCTCTCTTTGTAATTCGTACCATAAAGTTTCAAGCTCTTCTATCGAAGCTAATTTGATACCTTCGTTCATTTTCGAGCCCAAGGCTGTCATGAACTCTTCTCTATCCTTACCAAATTGAGCTGCAGTAATAGATTGCTCCATGATGTTACGGGCTTCAGTTGTATTTCCAGCTAAATGACCAAAGATTTCATTGAGTGACCCTAGCCTTTCTCTTAACTGTTCTTCAGCTACAACTAAAAGAGCCTCATTAGCCTCAAATTTTTGCTCTAGTCTAGCAGCCTCTCTCTCGAGCCTGGCTCTTTCATCTTTGGCATCAGAAAGAAGCTTTGCCTGTCTATTTTTTTCGTTTCTAAACTGCGCTTCTCTATCTCTCTGTTGTTGTGTATCTGCAAACTGTCCTTGTTTAACAATTTCTAATAGCTCTTGAGGATTAGAAGGTTGAACTGCCTCTTCTTCGCCATCTTCAGAAAAAGATGTTGAAGAGATTAGCCCGAGGCTAAGTATAAGTATAAAAAGTTTTAATTTTCTCATTTTAGTTTGCCTCCGTTGCTGCTGGTAAAGGAAGTTCCATTAAGTCAACTGTAGCTAACTTATTTGCAATTCTTAAGCCTCTCTTAGTAGGATTTCTGTAGCTATTATCTAACTCTTCCCAAGACCTTGTTGCGTTATTCCAAGCATGAGTTTGAGTTTCGTCGGCTGTCTGGAATACCATGGCTAATCTACCTACTCTAAGGATATTTCCTTCTCTTAGTTCACCGTCTATAACGATGCTGTCTTTATAGGCGTCAATTTTTCTTCCGTATTCTGCTTCTACATTGAAAGCTTCTAGAACCTGTCTTAAACCTTCAGCAGGAGATACAGTTGGGTTATCTAGAGCAGCTTTAGCAAAAGCTATACGCTCTTTCCTCTCAGCTAAGTGGAAAGGTAAATCCAATTCAATAGAGGTTTCTATTCCAGCAAGCATTCTTCTTGTGAAAGGTGGGATTTGTCTTTGCATAACTTGAGCTTCTTTTAAAGTTCTATCTATTTCTTTCAGACGTTCTTCTTGACGCTGAATTTGTTGTCTCATTTGAGCGTTATAAACTCTCAAACCTTCTATTTGTTTGCTGACTGTTTTGAACTCACTTATTATCACTGAAGTCTGTTCATCCATTTCATCAATTTTTGACTGAGATGTTTTCTCGGCAACCTGCCTAGCGGCTCCAACGTCTAATAGGGGCTGGATTTGATCACTAAACACAAGGCCTGAAACTGAAATACCGACCAGCACGAAAACAAATTTACAAAGACGCGTCATAGCTATCTCCTAATTTCTAAAAATTCTTATTTAATCTATTCACAAAGTAGATGAAACAAATGTGCTTTGCAAGCACATATTTTCACCTTCCCCGGTTGCGAACGGTTAAACTATAGAGATAAATAAGACTCAATGCAATGCCAAAACAATGTAACTTTAGAAAACTTAACAGATGTCAAATTTTGTTTTTATATTAATGTTGTTTTTTTTCAACTCAATATTGTTGATAGCTTTAATATTAAGCAGTATCAATAAAAAAAGTCCGAGAAGATTATTAAAATTCTTGTTCTTACCCATTCTTTTGAGTTTGTTTATAAGCTTAGCAATTCAATTTCAATTACAACTATCAGAAATTTCTCAAAGGCAGCTATTTGCTAATTTAATGGTGATTTTATGGTGTTTAAAATCTTTTAGCGGTTATAAATCAATAAAAGCAACTCTATTTAAAGAGATTCTCCTGTCCATTAGGGATTCGATTTACAAAAAGAAATTTTTTGCTATCTTATTTAATGTTTTAAAAATATCTCTCATTCAGATCATCTGTTTCAGTTCCGTATTTTCGCTAAATTATTTATCAGGATACTCGTCATTAAACTATCTAGACATACTAGGAATTTCTCTAGGTATATTGGGAATATCTATTGAATTCATCTGCGAAAGACAAATTAAGCATGCCAAGAAAAAAGGGGGTAATTTGATAACTACAGGATTATGGAGTTATTTGAGACATCCAAACTTAGCGGGCCTGCTTTTAATGTTTTCAGGTCTTCATGTCCTGGCATTAAGCGGTGTTGGTTCACAGTGGTCAATTTTAGGCTTAATGGTAATTGTCTTAATAATCTATAAAAAATTAATTCCTGAAATTGAACAACATTTACTAACCAAATATCCTGAATACCAGAAATAAATCGATACAATGCCAAAGTTATTCACTGCTTTATAGAGATAATGCATAAATTAGTTCCTCATTTACTTCTAACTCTCTTGCTGGGTATGCTTGCAAACAGCAAGGTAAGAATCATTAAAAATATTCTAATAAAGGGCTTTATATGGCTCTATAAGCCCGATCTCAATGAAGCAATATATTCTGATATAGAAAAATATAGTTCATATAATGATTTTTTTACCAGAAAACTAAAACATGGCTCCAGAGTTATCGATAATGTAAATACATCCTTTATTTCTCCTGTTGATGGAGAAATAGTTGATCATGGATTGATTAAAGAGGGACAACTAATCCAAGCAAAGAAGTTTAATTATTCACTAGAGGATTTAATTGGAAGAGATTACAAATCTCTCTACAGCGGGGGTTACTTCATAACAATTTATTTAGCTCCTACAGACTATCACAGGATACATTGCCCTTTTAATGGACAAATAACTGATTCCAAGCATTTAGGAACATCTCTCTATAGTGTAAATAAGAAAGCGCAAGAATCTATACCTTATCTTTATATTAAAAATGAGAGGTCTGTCTTACAAATTAATTCTGATGGTTTCAAATACTCTCTTGTTTCAGTAGGAGCTTCGGTGGTTGGCAGCATTGTCCCCTTCTGGAGCACTGATGAAAATTCTTCTAGAAAGAAACTAATCCAAGAATGGAACGATGGACCTGGTCAAAAAATACAAATAAACAAAGGAGATGAGTTAGCGTACTTCAGGATGGGCTCAACTGTCATTCTTCTTTTTGAAGATTCAAGCAAATTAGATTTAGATTCCTTGAAAGAAAATATGCTAGTAAAATTTGGGAATAAATTGGTTTCGTTAAAAAACATATAAGGAAAAAAATTGGTATCTTATTCAACTAGCGATTTTAAGGTGGGTCTAAAAATTATCATAGACAACGACCCTTGTGTGATTATTGAAGAAGAATTCAACAAACCTGGTAAAGGTCAGGCTTTTAGTAAAATTAAATTTAGAAACTACCTAACGGGAAGAGTTGGAGAAAAGACTTGTAAAGTAGGAGAGTCTCTTGAGGCTGCAGACGTGGAAGAACTTGATATGCAATTCCTATATAGTGATGGAAGTGCTTGGTTTTTCATGCACCCTGATACTTATGAACAAATACCCGTAAGCACTGATACGGTTGGTGATCTAGAAAAATGGGTTACTGAAGAAGATATTTGTAAGGTTCTTTTGTGGAACGATAATCCAATCTCAGTAGTTGGACCTACATTTGTAGATCTAGAAGTTACTCAAACAGATCCAGGTGTCAAAGGAGATACCGCAACCGGAGGTTCAAAACCGGCTACTCTTTCAACAGGGGCAGTTGTTAAAGTGCCACTATTTGTTTCTGAGGGCGAAATAGTAACCATTGATACAAGAAATGGTGAATATCAGGGTCGTAAATAAAAAATAAATGAAAGAAAAGATCCAAGAGAACCTAAAAGGGATTTTAGGTGATTTATATAATAGTGCTGATTTTGATATTGAAGAATTTGATATCAACATTCAGGAGAATAAAGAAAAAGAGCATGGAGACTTAGCGTCAAATATCGCTCTAGTGTTAGCTAAACCTCTTGGCAAAAATCCCAAAGAAATAGCAGATCAGATTAAAGCTAATTTTTTTACAGATGAAGATATAACAAAAGTCGAGGTAGCTGGACCAGGTTTTATTAATTTCTTCTTGTCAAAGAAATCTCATGGATCCGTGCTTAAAGAGATCTCTGTAGAAAAGGATAATTATGGTTCATCCAAATCAAATAATAAAAAAGTATTAATAGAGTACGTTTCAAGCAACCCTACTGGTCCGTTACATGTAGGGCATGGAAGAGGAGCTGTTTTTGGATCAGTTCTCGCCAGGCTCCTAAGTGAAGCAGGATTTAAAGTTGATGAAGAATATTACGTAAATGATTTCGGCAGACAGATGAATATTCTAGCTGCGAGTTTGTGGATAAGGTACGCACAAATTTTCAATAGTCAGTTAAAGATGTTTAAAAATGGTTATCAAGGCGAGTACTTGAAATCCATAGCTCAACAATTAAAGGAACAGAAGTCAGATGGGCTTTTTTTGAGTGATCTAGATTTAAATGACCTTCTAGACAGGGATAAACAAGATGATGAAAGTTTTGCAGATTCAGTTGTTGAAGCAATTAGATCTAGGCTTGGAGATGAATTTATATTTATTAGAGATTTTGCTCTTCAAAAAATTCTAGACTTGATTCAGGTCGATTTGTCTGAGTTTGGAGTAAAACATAATAAATGGTTTTCAGAATCGTCTCTCTATAAGAGCAAACCTGGTTCAGTAAGTATTGTAGATAAAGCCATCAATAAACTTGAGTCCAAAGGGTTTATTTATGAGCTAGAAGGTGCCACTTGGTTTAAATCATCTGCATTAGGAGATGATAAAGACAGGGTACTAAAAAGAGGTATCGGAGAATATACGTACTTCGCCTCTGATGTAGCCTATCATTTAGACAAATATGATAGAGGGTACGACAGAATCATTAATATTTGGGGCTCTGATCATCATGGTTATATTCCAAGAGTCAGGGCTGCAATGGAGGCTAGTGAAAGGAATATTGAAAAATTAGAGGTGGTCTTTATTCAATTCGCGAACCTGGTAAGGTCTGGCAAGAAAGTACCCATGTCCACAAGAAGCGGCGAGTTTATTACACTCAAAGAGTTAATTGATGAGGTTACAACTGAGGCAGCTAGGTTCTTTTATATTAATAGGAAGTCAGACCAGCATTTAGATTTCGATTTGGATCTTGCAAAAGAACAATCTAAGGACAATCCACTCTATTATATTCAATATGCTCATGCTCGGATTTGCAGTGTTTTAAATAAGTCAGATATAGATGTAGATAAGCTTTCAGGCTCTGACTTAACTTTATTAGAATTAGATAAAGAGGTTGAATTACAGAAAGCTTTAAAACAGTATCCCAAATTGATTGAAAGGGCCGCCCTATCTGGTGAACCTCATTTGATCTGTTACTACCTTAAGGATTTAGCTGGTATCTTTCATAGCTACTACAACAGTGAAAAATTTCTTGTTGAAGACCAGAGCCTGATGAGCTCTAGATTATTCCTTCTAAGCGGAGTTAAACAGGTCATACATAATGGGCTTTCAATTTTGGGTATCAATGCTCCACAGGAAATGTAGCTTGTGAAATCAGAGAATATCCAAAAAATCATTCTGGACATAAAAGAAAACTGCAATCTTTCTAAAAGGTCTGTTGAGGATGTTGTCCTTATAGGAGCCAGCAAGTCACAAACTATTGAAAAAATCATTGTTGCTTATGAAGAAGGCATCAAAAATTTTGGGGAAAATTATCTTCAAGAAGCAGAGGAAAAAATATCTCAATTAGATCAGGATATAATTTGGCATTTTATAGGTTCTATCCAATCCAGAAAGGCGAAGAGAATAGCGGAGATTTTTGACTGGGTGCACACCATAGATAGCTTTAAGGTTGCAGAGAAACTTAATTCTTCAAGGCCCAAATCAAAAGGCGCCCTTAATGCATGCCTGCAATTAAATATCGATGATGAAGAAAGTAAATCTGGGTTAAAGATAGAAGATCTTGAAGAAATTATCCAAAAAATAGAGGCTTTGGAAAATTTAAAAATAAGAGGATTGATGGTAATTCCTAAGCCTAGAGACTCTAAAGAAGAGCAGAGACAGGTTTTTAGAAAAGTAAAAGAAATCTATGATTCACTCATTAGACAGGGGCATAATTTTGACACCCTATCGATGGGGATGACTTCAGATTATGGTGTAGCCATTCAAGAAGGCGCTACAATGATAAGAATAGGAACAGGTATATTTGGTCCGAGAATATGAAAAAACTTAACGAGATAATTGGTTTCATAGGTGCAGGCAATATGGCAACAGCCCTAATATCGGGTTTGATAAATAACGGCCATGAAACTTCCAAAATTATTTCTTCTTCACCAGAGAAGGAGCATTTAGAAAAGCTATCCAGAGATTTTGGTGTAATGACATCTACGGATAATCAAAAAGTCTCGGAAGAATCCGATTTAATAATTTTGGCTGTAAAACCTAATATCATCGAAACAGTATTATCTGAAATCAAAGAAACTATTATAGAAAAGAACAATCTTGTTTTATCTATTGCAGCTGGTGTAAAAATAAAAAAAATTGAATCCATCATAGGCTCATCTGCAAGGATAATAAGGGCAATGCCTAATACTCCAGCTAGTATTATGCAAGGTGTAACAGCAATCTCTTCAAACGAAAAAGTAGAAGAAACTGATATAGAAAAAGCTAAGATACTATTTGGTTCGGTTGGTAAAACTGCTGAAATCAAAGAAAAAGAACTAGATATTTTTACTGCCTTAATTGGTTCAGGGCCAGCATATGTATTTTATTTGATTGAGTCTTTACTGGAGTCATCCCAGAATCTTGATCTCTCAAATGATGACAAAGTTAACTTAATCGCCTCTATGATTTCGGGTTCTGCTAATTTGGCAATAGCTTCCTCAGATACACCTCAGGATTTGAGAAAAAACGTAACTTCTCCGGGAGGAGTTACACAAAGAGCTATAGAAGAATTTGAGAAAGAAGATTTCAAAGAAATAATTAAAAGATCAATGAAAGTTGCTGAAGAGAAATCCATCGAATTAGGAGATAAATAATGTCAGAAGCTACTTTCTTCTTATTCAAGGCCTTGATGGATGTATTTACACTTGGGGTTGTATTCAACTTCTTATTTCGTCTACTCAAAGTTGACTACTACAATCCTCTTGTTCAGGGAATAATAAGAGCTGTAGATTTTCCAAGTCAATTTCTGAGGTCGTTTATTAGACCAATTTATAGTGTGGATTTAGCGACTTTTTTGGTGGCTGTTTTTATTCAAGCAGGTGCTTTCTACATGGCGGCCATAGCTGGCTCTATAGAATATGCTCCAATTAAAATTTTAATATGGTCTACCTATTCCGTTGTTCTTCTAATGCTGAAGATGATCTGGTGGATTTTACTTGGTGGAATCATCTTGAGCTTCGTAGCAGGTAATAATTTTCATCCTGCCATTGTATTGATTAGACAAATGTCAGATAAATTATTCAATCCATTCAGAATCTTCTTACCTCCGATGGGAGGATTAGACTTTTCTCCCATTTTTGCTTTTATTGCACTTAATTTTTTACAAGCAATTTTCGTGCAATTTGCTTTAGAGTCAGGTCTGCCAGTATGGCTGTCTGTTGGTTTCTAGCTATAGATTCAATATAATAATGTTTTCGCCGATTTGATATAGCTTGCGGGCGTTTAATTGAAATACAGCTAATGCATTAAATTAAACCTGTTTAGCGAAGGCGAACAGGTTTTTTTATGAATGAATCAGTTGGTATAGTAGAGCCCAAAAAGCTTACCCTTCAGGGTAAGTTGGATCTAGAGTGTGGCCAATCACTTACAGATATAGAAATTGTCTATGAAACATACGGCAACCTAAATCAAGATTCTTCAAATGCCATACTTATCTGTCATGCTCTAAGTGGTAACCATCATGCTGCTGGCATCTATGAAGGAGAAAAGAGGCCTGGCTGGTGGGATTCTCTTATAGGTCCGGGAAAAGCCATAGATACAAATAAGTTTTATGTTGTCTGCCCGAATAATATCGGAGGTTGTCATGGATCGTTAGGACCCTCTTCGATTAACAAGGAAACAGGTGACTATTTTGGCCCTGATTTTCCAATTATTACTGTTAAAGACTGGGTGAGATCTCAATCTTTGCTATCTGATTCTCTTGGTATAGAAAAATGGCATGCCGTTGTAGGAGGTAGTTTGGGGGGAATGCAAGCCCTTGAATGGTCTCGCCTTTTTCCAGACAAAATTAAAAAGGCCGGAATAATTGCAGCTGCTCCAAAATTAAGCGCTCAAAACATTGCATTTAATGAAGTGGCCAGACAAGCAATACTCAATGATCCAGATTTCGCGGCTGGGAGATATTTAGATACTGGACAATCTCCTAAGCAGGGCTTAAAGCTTGCAAGAATGGTAGGTCATATTACTTATCTGTCTGAAGAAGCCATGAAAAGTAAATTTGGCAGAGACCTCAAAGAAGAAAAATTGAATTTTGTTTACGATGCAGAATTTGAGATCGAAAGTTATTTGCGATACCAAGGTGACGTATTTTCTGAAAATTTTGATGCGAATACTTACCTTTTGATGACAAAACTCTTAGATTATTTTGATCCTGCAGATGATCATCAAGGAGATCTTGCGAAAGCTTTCGAAGCAATAGAAGCGCAGTTACTAGTAGTGTCTTTCACAACTGATTGGAGGTTTGCACCTGAGAGATCTAGAGAAATTGTAAATGCCCTTATAGCAGCGAAAAAGAGAGTTAGTTATCTTGAGATTGATAGTCCACATGGCCATGATTCATTCTTGTTTGCTGATGAAGACTACACCAAAGGCTTATCGTCTTTCTTGGAAAATTAAATGGATACAATTGAGGTCATAAAAAATTGGGTTGAGAGAAATTCTGAAGTTCTTGATCTAGGTTGTGGAGATGGTGAGATTTTAAAAATTCTATCTACTGAATCGGAATCAACCGTTATTGGGGTAGAAATAAATCAAGAGGACATCAATTCTTGCATTAAGTCTGGGCTCAATGTTATCCAACAAAACATTGATGAGGGCTTAGAAAATTTTGGTGATAAAAGCTTTGATGTTGTCATTATGAGTCAAACTATTCAGGTGCTTAAAGAACCAAAAAAAGCGTTAATGGAAGTGACGAGAATTGGCAAAGAAAGTATTGTCACTATCCCCAACTTTGGCTTCTTATCAACTAGATTAAGCCTTTTGTTTTCAGGCAAGATGCCTGTTACGGGATCATTGCCAAAGAACTGGCATGAGACAGACAATATTCACCTCTGTACCATCAAGGATTTCGAAATACTTTGTAATGAATCTTCAATAAATATAATTGAAAAGCGGTTTTTCGATAGCTCAGGCAATGAGAGTCTTTTGGCTAAAATTTCTCCAAATTTATTTGCTGCCACTGCAATGTATAAAATTTCTCAATGAAAATAGCAGTAGCAACAAAAAACCAGGGCAAACTAAAAGAATTTAAAGAATTAGCCTCCAATAGCGATTACGAATTCATCCACTTACCAGAAAATATTGTTGATCTACCGCCTGAAACAGGAAGTTCTTTTTATGAAAATGCACTTATCAAGGCGCAGTTTGTATCCAAAGAATTAGGTATACCAGCAATTGGTGATGATTCTGGTCTTGAGGTTGATGCTTTGGAAGGTAAGCCAGGGATATATTCTGCCAGATACTCCGAATCAGGCACTGATCAAGATAATTGTTTGAAACTACTAAAAGATATGGAGCCTTACGAAGCTAATTTAAGATCCGCAAGATTTAGATGTTGTTTAGTTGGCTACTTTGAGGGAATGATCATAAAAAGTTATGGAAGTTTAGAGGGAGATATAGCGACTGAATTCAAAGGATCACAAGGCTTTGGCTATGACCCTATATTCATAACAAAGAATGGTTCACACTTAGCAGAGTTGAGCAAAAAGGAGAAAAATAAAATTTCTCACAGATCTGAGGCCTTTAAATACATACTGAAAGAACTTGATAAATTGGTTAGCTAATTCTTTGTAAGATAATCTCATTGAGCTCCCTTTTGGCAAGCAAAGCTTTTCTTTCAAACGAGGTTTGAGGTAAATCAATCAAGTAATTTTCTAAATCCTGCTTTTCTAATACGGACCATTTTTTATCCTTAGCAATAATCTTCTTTACTTCCTGATAATAATGGTCCCAGTCGGTTTTGAAATAGAAGATTCCTTTAGGTTTTATTTTTCTATTAAGTAGATTTATAAAATCGTTGTTGATTAACCTTCTTTTGTGATGCTTTCGCTTGGGCCAAGGGTCAGGATAAAACATCAATATCATTTCAAAGAAATTATCGGATACCTTATCTTCTAAGAAAGGAGCAATATCTGAATTGAGAATTCTTATATTATCTATTTGTTCATCATTGGCTTTGCTTAGTAGTGACCCAATGCCAGAAAGATAGACTTCGGCCCCTAAAACAAAAGTATCTGGTTTTGCTTTAGCTATAAATGAAGTCGTTTCGCCAGCTCCAAAACCGATATCCAAAATTGGGTCAGTGTCTGGATAGATATTTTTAACCTCTTTGTTGCTGTCTAGTATGTACTTATCCCAAAGGGTATCAATAGCCCTTTTTTGATTAGAGGTTATCCTTCCTTTTCTTAGTACAAAGCTTTTAAGGCGATCTTGAATTTGCAAGCTATTCTCCGGAGGAGAAAGACTGCTTAACTTTTTTCATGGCATTTTTTTCGATTTGACGAACACGCTCGGCCGAAATGTCATATTTTTCCGCAAGTTCATGAAGTGTCAGCTTTTCATCTGCTAACCATCTATCTTGAAGTATATCTCTACTCCTATCATCTAATTGGTTTATAGCTTCATATAATTGAGTTGCATTGCTCTCATTGAGGGTATCTTTTTCAAAGATTTCTGCTGGATCAGCATCTACATCTTCTAAATACTGCGAAGGAGCATACGAAGCCTCTTCGTCATCAGATTCAGATAGAGGATCGAAAGACATGTCGATACCGCTAAGCCTCTTCTCCATCTCCCTTACTTCTGATGGTTTGACACCCAGATCTTTTGCCATAGATTCAACTTCTTCCTCCGTCAACCACCCTAATCCTTTTTTCTTGCTCCTCAGATTAAAGAAAAGCTTTCTTTGGGCCTTAGTTGTAGCAATTTTGACTATTTTCCAATTCTTTAAAACATACTCATGGATTTCAGCTTTTACCCAGTGAACTGCAAAGGAAACCAGCCTAACTCCCATCTCAGGATTAAATTTCCTTATAGCCTTCATAAGTCCCACATTGCCTTCTTGTATGAGATCTGCTTCTGATAAACCGTAACCTGAATAAGTTTTCGCAATATAAATAACAAACCTTAAGTGAGCTAATACTAGCTTCCTGGCTGCATCAAGATCATTTCTGTAATACAAATCTTCAGCAAGCTTTTTTTCTTCTTCGGAGGATAAGATACCAATGCTATGTACTGAATTTATGTAGGCCTGAAGATCACCTCCAGGGGATAGGGCCTCCATTTCCTGAAGAGCCGTTCCTACTGTTTCTGCGCTTTTGAGCTCTTTTTTAGGCATAACTTTGGTGAATTTTACATTTTTAGTGAATATTGGTGCAAATTTAGCTAAAAACCTAAAATTTATACAAGAGAGGTATAATCCTGAATTCTTATATATGAAAGCAATAGAAGTTATAAATAACAAACTTGAAGTCAGAGAAGCTCAATTGCCTGAGCTGAAAGACGATGAGATATTAATTAAGGTTAAAGCAGCTGGACTAAACCGGGCTGATATAGCTCAAAAAAATGGTCTTTATCCTCCACCCCCTGGAGCAAGTGAGATTTTAGGGTTAGAGTGCAGTGGTATTATTGAGAGTGTTGGTAAGAAGGTTTCATCGAAGAAACCTGGAGAAGAAGTAATTGCACTTCTAGCAGGTGGAGGTTACGCAGAATATGTAGCCTGTCCTGAGTATCATGCCATAAGTAAGCCTGATGCACTGAACTGGGTTGAAGCAGCCTCCATTCCAGAAGTTTATGCAACCTGTTGGCTTAATCTCTTTATGGAAGCAGGTATGAAAAAAGGAGATAAAGTAGTTTTTCATGCCGGAGCAAGTGGTATTGGTACAGCGGGAGTGCAGTTAGCTAAAGTATTTGGCTGTGACAGCTTTGTCTCTGCCGGATCTAGAGAAAAAATAGATTTTTGCATAGATTTAGGAGCCTCGGCAGGTGAAATTAGATCTAATGACATATTTGCAAGCATAATGGATTGGTCTCCTAAAGGAGCTGACATAATCTTAGATCCAGTTGGGGCAGAGTATTTAGAAAATAATTTACAAGTTCTAGGCATGGAAGGTAGGTTAGTGATTATAGGGTTAATGGGTGGAGCTCAATCTAACTTAAATTTGGGGCACTTGATGATAAAGAGACAGAAGATTATAGGTTCAACTATCAGAGCAAGAAATAAAGATAAGAAGAACGAAATTATGAAAGAACTTTCCAATAAAGTTTTACCTCTTTTCGATCAAGGTCTGCTGAAACCGATTATTCATGAAGCTCTACCCTTTTCTCAGTGTGAAAGGGCTCATGTAATCATGGAAGCAAATGAAAATATAGGAAAGATAATTCTTAATCTAGACTAATTTATCGAAGATATTTTTCCACGGAAATAAAGGGTCTCCCGAACAATAAAATAGAGGATTCTTTTTCTCTGATATAAATTCATACCTCAGAGGCTTTCCCTCAAGATTAGAAACTGTACCACCTGCGGCTTCCACCACAGCTTGACCTGCAGCAATATCCCATTGATAAGTTGGACCCATTCTGCTGTAAATATTAGCTTTACCTTCCGCAACTCGACATAACTTTAAGGAACTTCCAGTAGGTAGTTCCTCAACTTTCTTAAATTCTTTTTTACAAAAATCTATAAAGTTATTGTCTTTGTCACTTTTATGACTCTTACTAACCGTGACCAAGCAAATATCTCTAGTCTGTTTTTTAGAATTTATCACAATCTCTTTGCCATTTGATATCTTGAATGCCTGCCCCTTGAAACCTACAAAACACTCTTTAATAGCAGGGGCAGATACGATGCCAAGAATAGGCACCCCCTCTTCAATAAGAGCCACATTAACCGTAAATTCTCCGTTTTTATTAATAAATTCTTTAGTGCCGTCTAAGGGATCAATCAACCAAAATAAAGATTTGGTGTTGTCTTGTATATCGCCTTCTTCTGACAAGATAGGAATATTTGGGTCTATAGATGCAAGAGAAGAGGAAAGAACGTCATGAGACCTCTTGTCAGCAAGTGTAACTGGAGATCCGTCAATTTTGCCTTCAATTTCGTAACTATCAGATTTGTAGATTTGCATTACTTCTTCTGAAGCTGCATCTACAGCTTTTAAAACTTCTTTTGAGATTACTTTTAAATTTGAAACTTCCATTTCTTGAATCTATCTTTTCTTCTACAATATATCATTCAAAAGACATATAAAAAATTAATATGGAAAATAAAGAAAAACTAATAGAGAGTGCTCAAGAACTAAGAAAAGGCTTAGATCTTCTCAGCAGAGATAGAAAAGTTGTTATGCCACACAACAAAGCTTTTGATCATGTTGATCAGCTCAAAGTAAAAGTTGATGAAATCATTAATTTAGCTGAGACAGTCTAAGAATACGGAGATAAAAAATGGAATACACTTGTTTTGATTTAGAAATAAAAGACAAAATAGCTCATATAAAAATGTCTAGACCAGACGAATTCAACTCTATGAATAAGGCTTTCTGGTCTGAACTTCCACACTTGGTAGAAAGCATCTCAGATGATGCATCTGCAAGAGTCATTGTTCTGTCAGGAGAAGGAAAACATTTTTGTGCAGGAATGGATCTAGCAAATTTTTCGCCTTCGGAAAAACAACCGAATGCTCATATGGGCATGAGAAAAGAATCTGGCTACAGGGTTACATTAGACTTACAACACACCATCACTTGTTTAGAGAAAGCCAGGATTCCTGTAATTGCTGCTATTCAAGGTGCTTGTGTAGGTGGAGGAGTTGACTTAGCTACAGCCACAGATATGAGATACTGCACTAAAGATGCTTTCTTTTGTATACAAGAAATAAATATTGGAATGGCTGCTGATGTAGGAACCTTACAAAGAATTCCTAGGCTCATTCCGGAAGGAGTTGTTAGAGAGTTGGCTTATACAGGTAGAAGATTTCTGCCTGAAGAGGCTATGAAACATGGTCTGGTAAATGAAGTCTATGAAACAAAAGAAGAAATGATGGAAAAGGTTATGGAAGTCGCTTCGGAGATTGCTTCGAAAGGCCCCCTGGCTATAGCCGGAACTAAAGAATCATTAAACTATGGCAGAGATCATACTATTGAAGAAGCCCTGAATCATATTGCTCTATGGAACACAGCTGTAGGCATAAGCGATGAGATGTCTGTAGCCTTCAAGGCAAAAGCTGAAAATAAACAGCCTGATTTTGAAGATATGCTACCGAGAAGAAAATACCTTGATGGCGAGGTTGGGGTCTAACTTTTTCTCAGAAAAACCGGCTTGTTCGTCTCAGAATCATTTTTGCTGTAATGGTATCCGTCTAAATTAAAATTATTAAGGTCATCTACCTTTTTGATTTTATTTTGGACAATAAATCGAGTCATCGAACCTCGAGCCTTCTTTGCAAAGAAACTTATAATTTTATATTTCCCATTCTTGTAATCTTTAAAGATTGGGCTGATGACGGGAAGATTAAGCTCATCTTCTTTAATGGCTGAGAAATATTCCATTGAGGCTAGGTTAATAATCCCTTTTGACTTATTTTCAGAAGATAGATCGTTGATATGATTAGTTAGCTTCGATCCCCAGAATTCATAAAGATTTTTTCCACGATTATTTTGCATTTTAGTACCCATCTCTAGCCTATATGGATACATCAAGTCTAAAGGTTTTAAAATGCCATAGAGCCCAGACAGAATACAAAGATTCTTTTGAGCGTAATTTATATCAGCTTTCGAGAGTGAATTTACGTCAAGTCCCTGATATACATCACCCTTAAAAGCAAATATAGCTTGCCTTGCGGTGTTACTCGGCTTTGTTGGCTTTGACCAGTTCATATTCCTTTCAAAATTAAGAAAGGACAGCTTTTCACTTAAACCCATTAGAGAAGCAAGTTCTTCAGGATTCTTCTTTTTTAATTCTTTTACAAGAAGTTCGCTATCTGAAAGATGGGAAGCTACAGAAAAATCATCAACCTTCAATTCACTGTCGTAATCTAGAGTCTTGGCAGGAGAAACGAGAATAAGCATGAATTACAAGCCTAGAACTAACTTAGCCATAATATTTCTTTGTACTTCATTTGAACCTGCGTAAATACTGGCTTTTCTATAATTAAAATATCTTGGAGCAGCAGTATTTGCAAATCTGCTTCCTATTGCAGGTTCATTATTTCCTATTTCTGGGCCAGGATTGTTAAATGGAATACCATAATAGCCGACTAGCTCTACAGCCAGCTCGGTTATTGCTTGACCGATTTCTGTACCTCTTGTTTTAAGAAGAGAAGACTCGGGGCCTACATTTTGACCAGCACTTAAGCTACCTAGGATCCTAAGCTCAGTTGCTTCCATTGCATTTATTTGTATTTCTATTTCTGCAACGGACTCTTTAAAGGTCTGATCTTCTGATAACTTTGTCCCGCTCGAATCTTCAGTTTCTGCTTTCAATTTAATTTGTTGTAGTTGTTGATAAAGCTCAGAGGAATAACCGTTCCCTCTCTCAAATTCTAGAAGGTATTTTGCGTAGGTCCATCCCTTGCCCTCTTCCCCTATTAAGTTTTCTTTGGGGACTTTGACATCCTCAAAGAAGACAGTATTTACTTCGTGATGACCTATAGGTGTATTGTCTAATGTATTGATAGGCTGAACTTCAATTCCCTCTGAGTGCATATCTATAAGTAAGAAAGAAATTCCTTTCTGTCTGATGTCTTCTTGACTTGTTCTTACCAAGCAAAAGATCATATCCGCATGCTGAGCCATAGTTGTCCATGTCTTAGCTCCATTAACAAGATAGTGATCTCCTTTATCTTCGGCTTTTGTCTTCAATGATGCAAGATCAGATCCAGATCCAGGTTCAGAGTAACCCTGACACCACCAAACTTTTGAAGAGAGGATATCTGGAAGATATTTCTTTTTTTGTTCATCTGATCCAAATGCCATTATGACCGGAGCAACCATCGATATACCGAAAGCTGTAAATCCGGGAGCTCGTGCTGCAGCCATCTCTTTACTGAAAAGATACTTTTGAGAAGCGGTAAATGCTGCCCCTCCATATTCTTTAGGCCAATTCACACCTGCCCATCCTTTGGCATAAAGTGCTTGCTGCCACTTAACATGCTCTTCTTTAGTAATATGTCCATTAGGAGCATTCATAAGTCTTTCTTTCATATCCTCTGGATAATTGTCTTTTATCCAATCTCTAACTTCTTTTTGAAAATCTAGTTCTTCTTGTGTAAATTGTAAGTTCATAAATACCTCTCCATAATTATAATTCAAATACCTTTTAAGAAAAAATAGATTAACCTTGGAAAAATTAAGCTCCTATTTAGACCAATTCTCAGAAATAACAGGCAAGATTTGTTCCTGGTTCGTAGCAATTATGGTGTTAGTGACTTGTCTTGTGGTTGTCATGAGATACGGACTAGATTTGGGATCTGTACTTTTACAAGATGTAGTCTTATATCTTCATGGTGGCCTCTTTCTTCTAGGTGCAGCTTTTGCATTAAAAAGAGGAGCTCATGTAAGAGTAGATATTTTCTATAGGAGTTTTAGTGAGTCCCGAAAGGCATTGGTTGACCTGATTGGAAACATTATTTTCTTGCAACCTGTTTGCTGGGTGATACTTCTTTACTCATGGGGATATGTAGAATTTTCGTGGCGAATAATGGAAGTTTCTGCTGAGCCCGATGGCCTTCCATTTGTGTATATACAAAAATCATTATTAATTGCTGTAGCGACTTTGCTTGCATTACAAAGTTTGTCCGAAATATTAAAGTCTTATCTGACTATCAAGAGTAATGGTTGAGTTTATTCCCTTATTAATGTTTGGAGTAATCTGTCTTGTTCTATTAGCAGGGTTTCCAGTTGCCTTTTCGTTAGCTGGTACAGCCCTTATTTTTGCCGGATTAGGTATATTAACCGGGACTTTTGAAGGAGCTTTCTTAGGCGCAATTCCTAATCGTCTCTATGGAGATATGACTAATATGACTCTAGTTGCCGTGCCATTGTTTGTTTTCATGGGCGTATTGTTGGAGAAATCAAATTTAGCTCAAGACCTACTTAGCAACATGGCAGAAGTTATAGGAGGTTTTAGAGGTAGCCTTGCGATATCAGTAATATTTGTTGGAGCTTTGATAGCAGCTAGTACCGGAATAGTAGGAGCAACAGTTATTGCGATGGGATTGATCTCCTTACCCATCATGCTATCTAGACAGTATGATCCAAGTTTATCAGCAGGGACTATCTGTGCTACGGGAACCTTAGGTCAAATAATTCCACCCTCTATAGCACTTGTCATACTCGGTGACGTTCTGTCTGCAGCCTATCAACAGTCTCAACTAAACGTAGGGAATTTTTCTGCAAGGACGGTTTCTGTTGGAGATCTTTTTATGGGAGCAATTATTCCAGGTCTAATTTTGGTTGTCTGTTATGCGCTATATGTCGTGATCAGGGCTTACCTTTCACCCAAAATGGCTCCATCCCAGGAAGTAACTATTGTCTCGGGAAGATGGAAAATAATGCTCACTTCTTTATTACCTCCTTTTGTTCTAATTTCCTCTGTGCTGGGTTCAATCCTTTTAGGCATAGCAACTCCGACTGAGGCTGCTGGTGTAGGTGCTTTTGGTGCAGTTCTCCTGGCAATTAGTAAAAGCAGCTTAACCAGAAAGAACTTAACTGAAGCAGTAGAAACAACAACAGAAATAACTGCCATGGTTTTCATGATCCTTTTGGGTTCATCAATATTTTCACTAGTTTTTAGGGGCTTTGGAGGAGACGATCTCATAACAAGTATCTTTGCTGAATTACCTGGGGGAGCGTTTGGTGCTGTTCTTGTTGTAATGGTTATCATTTTTTTATTGGGTTTTATATTAGACTTCATACAAATCACATTGGTAGTAGTGCCAATTGTCGGGCCAGCTCTATTAATGCTTGGAGTGGATCCAATCTGGTTAGGCATAATGATCGCCATCAACCTCCAAACATCATTCCTTACCCCTCCTTTTGGCTTTGCTCTCTTTTACCTTCGGGGGGTGTCACCAGATAGCCTTGCAACTAAAGATATATATAGAGGAGTGATCCCTTTTATTCTTATTCAGTTGGGAGTGTTAATTGCTTTGGCTATTTTTCCTGAGCTAGTAACTGCCTTGCCTGAAGCAGTCTATGGTAGTTAAGTTGAAATGAGATGGGCTATCCTGTCTGCCCTATAAGATGACCTGACCATGGGTCCTGCAGCCACTTCAATAAAACCAAATTCAAAAGCTAGCCTTTTGTAGTATTCAAATTCTTCAGGAGAATACCACCTTTCTACCGGTAAATGATTTGCGGTTGGCCGCATGTATTGCCCCAATGTTAAAACATCAACGCCTGCTTGTTTAATATCTTTACAGGATTCTAAAATTTCCTCTTCTGTTTCGCCTAAACCAAGCATCAAGCTTGTCTTAGTGATTATGGAAGGAGAGTATTTTTTTGCGTAAGCCAGAACTTGAAGTGTTTGTTCGTATCCCGCTCTTGGATCTCGAACTTTTTTTGTAAGTCGTTTAACTGTCTCCAGGTTTTGAGCAAAGACCTCTAGCTTAGAATCCAAAAGTATTTCTATAGATTGTTCATTTCCTAAAAAATCAGGGACAAGTGCCTCAATAACGACCTCGGGAGCTTCCTTCTTAATTGCTTTTACAGTATCTGCAAAATGTTTTGCACCTCCATCATCAAGGTCGTCCCGGTTTACAGATGTAAGAACTGCATACTTTAAGTTCATATGAGATATTGAATTAGCAACCTTAAGTGGCTCTTCCTTATCGAGCAATCCTTTAGGATTGCCAGTATCTACAGCACAAAATTTACAGGCCCGGGTACAAACAGAACCCAGTAACATAAAAGTTGCTGTGCCATGGCTCCAACATTCTTGAATATTTGGACACATTGCCTCTTCGCAAACAGTATGCAGCTTTTTATTGGCTACAATTTCTTTAAGCTCTCTATACTTCGAAGAATTTTGTGACTTAACTCTGAGCCATGTAGGCTTTCTTTCAATTGGAATGAGCTTATTTGAATTAGGCTTAATCCCATTCTTAACGGCGATTACGCCATTTTCTTTGATGGTTTTTGTTGGTATTAAGTTATCCATTAGGCTGCCCTAGCTCCTTGACTCTTAATAAGCTGCAAGAAATCTCTTTTAACTTCATCAATAGAAATTTCTGCAAATTCATTTATTTGAGTTACTTCCAGGGAGTCGATTCCACAAGTTACTATTCCCTCAAAGGGCTTCATATCCATATCGACGTTTAAGCTAATACCATGGTAACAAAATCCTCTTTTGATTTTTAAACCAATAGAAGCTATCTTCTTATCTTGAACATAAATTCCTGGAGCTCCAGTTCTTCTTGACGCATTTATTTCATATTGCTTTAGAAGATCTATGATTAGCGATTCCATTTCACAAATTAACTTTTTCGGTCCCCAATTAAGTCTTCTTAAATTAAGCATAAAGTAGATCATTAGCTGTCCTGGTCCATGGTAAGTTATCTGCCCGCCCCTATCAGTTCTGACTACCGGAATATTGTTTGTTGAAATGATATTTTCTTCTGTTGCAGCATGCCCCAACGTATAAACAGGATGATGTTCTGTAAACCAAATCTCATCCTTTTCTTGACCAGACTTTTGGTCTGTAGCTGCCTGCATTTGCCTCCAGACATCTAGAAATTCTGTTAAGCCTAGATCTTTATTTTCTAAATTATTCAATCCAACTCTCTTGTATCAATATAGGCCTTTTCAGATATCCTGTGATAGTTGATAACTTGTTCTTTAAATTCGTTATAAGACTTGTAAACTTTTTGTGCCATCGGATCATCCTCAATAAAATCTTCCATGACTTCTTTTGTTATCTTTTTAAGCTCAATAAGAACACTATCTGGAAGCTTTCGAAGATCCACATTGTGTTGCTCGATTAATTCTGTAAGTGCCTTATTATTTCTTGCAGTATACTCATCAAGCATCTCTTGATTAGCGGACTTAGCAGCGTATTTAATGATTGCTTTCAAGTCATCGGGCAAGGTCTCATAAGCTTCTTTATTGATGATAATTTCCAAAGTAGAGCCGGGTTCGTGCCATCCTGGATAATAGTAGTAGTCAGAAACCTGGTGGAATCCAAAGGTAAGATCATTATATGGTCCTACCCATTCAGCAGCATCAACTACCCCCTGCTGTAAGGAAAGAAAAATCTCATTACCTGGAAGAGTAACTGTTTCAGCGCCTGCTCTTGTGAATACTTCCCCCGCCAATCCGGGTATTCTCATTTTGAGGCCCTTGAGGTCATCCAAAGAATTGATTTCTTTCTTAAACCAACCTGCCATTTGTACCCCTGAATTCCCACCTGCTAAAGGAATTAGGTTAAAGGGAGCGTAAGCTTCTTCCCAGAGCTCCATACCACCTCCGTAATGTAGCCAGCCATTCATCTCCTGAGCAGTTAATCCGAAGGGAACTGCAGTAAAGAATTGAGAGGATTTTACTTTACCTGTCCAATAGTAAGACGCTCCATGGCCTAACTGAACATTACCTTGTGAAACTGCATCAAAAACTCCCAAAGCTGGTACAAATTCCCCTGCTCCATAAACCTTAATTTGCATTCTTCCACAAGTCATCTCATCGACGTATTTAGAAAAGTTTTCTGGACCCATTCCAAGTCCAGGGAAGTTTTTAGGCCAAGTGGTTACCATTGTCCATTTGTAAGTCTTACTACCTGTAGAAAAACAACCGTCATCCTCTAGACTTGTAGTCTCGGTGCCAGAGCACGCTATCAAAATAAGTGTTATTCCAGTTGCTAATAATTTTTTCATTTTGAATACCTTTCTTTATATATGTTGTAGTTTAGCGTAAGAAACCATAAGCCACTTTGTTTTGCTAGAATCGAAATTTACTTCCACTCTTGCATTAGCTCCCTCACCTTCGTAATTAAGAATTACACCTTCTCCAAATGCCTCATGAAGAACTCTCTGCCCTAATTTAAATTCTGTATCTGGAACTTCGCCTGAAACTATTTTTGAACTAGATTTTGATGCTCTAGGAACATTGCCGCCGGTTCTGACCTCTACAGTGAGATTTTCAGGTATCTCTCTCAAAAATCTAGAAGCTGGATTGAAGCTTTCGGAACCATAGAGGTTTCTCATCTCCGCATGAGTAATGAATAGCTTTTCCATAGATCGGGTCATGCCCACATAACATAACCTTCTTTCTTCTTGTAATTGGTTGGGGTCTTCGATGGATAATTTATGAGGAAAGAGACCTTCTTCGAATCCTGATATAAAAACTAGAGGAAACTCCAATCCTTTTGCTGAGTGTAGAGTCATTAATTGTATAGCAGACTCATGCTCAGAAGCTTGGGTTTCTCCTGCATCAAGAGCTGCATGATCAATAAACATCTTTAATGGCCCTTCTTCTAGGTCATCAAAAGAATCAGGTTCAAAGTCCCTTGCTGCTCCTACTAACTCCGAAAGGTTTTCAACTCTTGTTCTTCCTTTTTCTCCTGCTTCTTTTTTGTGGTATTCGATTAAACCGCTTCTCTCAACAGTAATATCAACAATTTCTCTCAACTGAAGATCTTTGGTGTCATTTTCAAGGTTATCAAAACTAGACATGAATCCTTGAATAGCCTGAGAAGCTCTCGGTGTTAGACCGTCATTGTCTAGAAGTTCCTCACATGCCCTCCAGAGAGATATGCTCTTTTCAGATGCCTTTGACCTAATAAGGTCTATTGTTTTAGCGCCTATTCCTCTTGGAGGAATATTGATAACTCTCTCAAAAGCAGCATCATCTTCTCTTCCGTAGAGAAGTCTGAGATAACTCATAGCATTTTTTATTTCTGCTCTTTCGTAGAATCTTAAACCACCATAAATTTTGTACGGCAAAGCTTCTCTTAAAATTGCCTCTTCCAAGACCCTTGACTGAGCATTAGACCGATAAAGGATAGCTACTTCATCAAGACTTCTGCCTTGGTTGACCCAATTTTGTATGCTTCCAACTATATATCGAGCTTCATCATCTTCGTTATATGCCGAATAGACTGATATTGGCTCTCCTTCTTTTTGATCCGTCCAAAGCTCTTTACCCATTCTGCCTTGGTTATTTTTTATGACTTCATT
>Ga0181580_10000797_pt1 | contig 24271 bp, 30 predicted proteins | sample 071ome_23_FD_132413 | JGI IMG/M metagenome (GOLD analysis project Ga0181580, IMG submission 132413) | Coastal salt marsh microbial communities from the Groves Creek Marsh, Skidaway Island, Georgia - 071403BT metaG (megahit assembly) | ecosystem: Environmental > Aquatic > Marine > Intertidal... | reverse complement strand
GCAGCGGCAGCAACCCGCTAACTTGAAGCTGTACTCAGAAACACCCCCGTCACGGACGGGGGTGTTTTTTTGCCCAATGTTGGGGACATGCGACGAAAATTGGAGGCCAAATGGCGCATTACCGGCCCTCGCTCTCGTGGATGGAAGCCTACCGCCACGCTGTCAATTCGGATAAGGAAATGGAGGTCGTCGGCGACTGGTTCACCGAAGACTTCAAGATTTCCTTCGAAGGCACGGATTATCTGATTTCCGTCCGCGGGGGCAAAATCGTCGAGATCGCGGAAAACCCGCGCTTCGACCGGCCCGTGGCCTTCACCCTGCGCGCGCCGATGTCGGTGTGGAACAAATTCATCAACCCGAACCCGCCGCCGCTCTACCACGATTTTTTCGCCATGCTGATGCGCATCGACGACTTCCAGCTCGACGGCAACAGCCTGGCGACCATGCAGAACGCCCGGGCGCTGCACCGGATGATGAATATTCTCAAACAGATGGAGCCGATCGATGCCGCAGCCTGATGCCGCCGTCGAGCCGATCGTCGGCCGCTACGTCAATATCGAAAGCCTGGGACGCAAATACCGGATCTTCTACGAAGAGGCGGGAGAAGGGGTACCGCTGATCTGCCTGCACACGGCGGGCACCGACAGCCGCCAGTTCCGCCATGTCCTGAACGATCCGGACATAACGTCGAAATGCCGCGTCATCGCCTTCGACATGCCGTGGCACGGCCGGTCCAATCCGCCGGACGACTGGTGGCTCGAAAAATACCGGCTGACGACGGAAGTCTACACCAACCTGATCCACGATTTCTGGCTGGCGCTCGGCGTCGGGAACCCCATCGTGATGGGCTGTTCGATGGGTGGCGCCGTCACCCTGCAGGTGGCCGCAGATTATCAGGAAGAAATCACCGGGATCATCGGCCTCGAAAGTACGGCGTTCGCGGAAGGCCGCGACAACAACTTCCTGCATCATCCCGCCATTCACGGCGGCGAGCTGGCGGCCTGCTATACCTACGGCCTGAACGCGCCATCATCGCCCGAGGCCGGTTGCCGCGAAAACTGGTGGTATTACAGCCAGGGCGGACCCGGCGTTTACAAAGGCGACGTCTATTACTACTGCGAAGACTGGGACGCCCGCGAAGCGATCAAGACCATCGATACCAACCGCTGCAAGGTGTCGTTGCTGACCGGCGAATACGATTATTCCGCGACGCCGGAAATGACCAAGGCCGCCGCCGACGTCATCACCGGATGCCGGTTCACCGTGATGGAAGACATCGGTCATTTTCCGATGATCGAACACTACGAACGGTTTCGCCCCTACCTGCTGACCGAACTGGAGCAGATGCTCTAGCGGCCGAATAAAGCTGCCAGCGAAACAGGTCCCGTTACGCGCCGGGCCTTTATAGGGCCCCGGAAGATTCGCCGATTAACCGGTCGACCAACCTGCGAGCCTGGATCGTCGGCACGTCGGCGCTGATGTCGACTTGCGGCGTGTCGGAACCGTAGTGGAGGATGCGCTGCTGCGCTTCCACCATCGCAACATCTTCGAGAAAGACCTCCCGGATGCCGGCCATGGTGCGATGGATTTCATCGTCGTCGAGCGAGAAATCCCGCGCCGATACCCAGAAGTGATGACAGGTGGTCGCCGTTTCGGGCGTGATGCCGTGGGTGTTGAACATGGTCCAGGCGCGGTCGCGATTCCCTTCGAAGACGCCGCTGCCCAGCTCCGCCACGCCGGCATCGAACGTAATGATGCCGGCACGCGGGGTATATGCCCACTCGACCCAGACATCCGCGTTACCGTTGATGCCCGACGCACGCGCGAATATCGGCGGCGGGTCGCTGTCGCGCATGCGCCGGTGATTGCGCAGCACATCGCCGTCGCGGGTGGTTTTGTGGCTGTGTCTGAGTGAGCCGTCATTGCCCAGCGTATCCGGGTGCATGAACCGGGAATGCGTGTTGTCGAGCTGGATATCGATCAGGGACTGGTAATGGCAATTGACCAGAAACCTGTCGCCGACCGCTTTCCAGTCAGGCGAATCGTGCCAGTAGGTGTCGGGAATAAGGGTCTCGTCTGCCGCCGCCGGGTCGCCCATCCAGATCCAGACCCAGTCGTTTCGCTCGACCAGGGGATATGCGCGCACCTGCGCCCCGGGAGGCACCTGTGCCTGGCTCGGCACATCGACGCACATGCCGTCTGCGTCGAAGGTAAGGCCGTGATAACCGCATTGCAGCGTGTCGCCCAGAACCCTACCAACGGAAAGCGGCGCCTGACGGTGACAGCAGCGGTCTTCAAAAGCGACCGGCGCACCGTCCTGCGTACGCCAGAGCACCACGGGCTCCTCCAGCAACACCCGCGCCAGCGGCGTTTCGGAAATTTCGTGTCCCCAGGCGGCGACGTACCAGGCTTCGCGTAAATACATCAGCGTCTCCTTCCGGAACGACTCTGACGCGTTTGACCGCCCCAAGGCAAGACCGTCCGCGGCACAGCAAGAATTTTAAATTTCGGGAAAAAAAATGGCCTCAGCCGCCCCCGGCTTTCGGCCTGACCCCTTCCGAATGAACTCAAACGCCCCAAAACCGGCTCGTTCATCCCTAGTGGGCCACCCACCCATCAATGCGAGTTCCATCGCGCTGACAGGAATTACAATGCACCCGCGCCCATCCGGCAACAATCGCGAATTTCACGTTACCCACAGGCAGGTCATTTAATCGGGGGATAAGACCGCCATAACCGGTGGAAAACCGCATACGCCGTCGTATGGGTACCGTCAGGCGTCGATCTGGTCGTCCTGGGTGCGGCCGATATCGTCCAGGCGCTTCTGCAGAGACAGGCGGTCCAGCCGCTCCATCGGCAGGCTGACGAAAATCGATATCCTGTTCGTCATCATGCGCATGGTCTCGGCGAACGCAGCCCGCTTGACGGCCTCGTTGCCATCGACCGCCGCCGGATCCGGCATGCCCCAATGGGCCGACATCGGCTGACCGGGCCACGCCGGGCACGCTTCACTTGCCGCCGTATCGCAAACGGTGAACACGAAATCCATCTCAGGTGCGCCCGGTTCGGCGAATTCCGCCCAGTCTTTGGACCGCAGTTCATCGACCGGATGGTTCTGCAGTTTGAGAATATCGATCGCGTACGGATTGACGGCGCCGGCAGGGTTGCTGCCCGCACTGAACCCCCGAAAACGACCGGCGCCCTCCCGGTTCAGGAGACACTCTGCGATGACGCTGCGCGCGGAATTGCCCGTGCAGAGAAACAAGACATTGTAGATTTTTTCGCTCATGACCACCCCGCGGATTTTGTTATCGGATAGCGGGGAAATGTGACGAGGCATTTACAGACGCATGACAATGCCCCTGGATCAGGACTTCAAACGCTCTCCGTCTTGCGCGATTCCTTCTTGCGGTCATGCGGGTTCAGCAGGCGCTTTCGGATGCGGATGTGCTGCGGCGTCACCTCGACGAGCTCGTCGTCGTCGATGTAGCTGATCGCTTCCTCCAGTTTCAGCGTGCGCGGCGTCGTCAGCCGCACCGCTTCGTCGGAACCGGACGCGCGGATATTCGTCAGCTTCTTCGATTTCATCGGATTGACCTCGAGGTCGTTGCCCCGGCTGTGTTCGCCGATGATCATGCCTTCGTATACCTCGACCCCGCCGCCAATAAACATCACGCCGCGGTCCTCGAGATTCCACAGCGCGAAGGGCACCGATTTGCCGGTGGCGTTGGAAATCAACACGCCGTTGCGCCGCCCCGGAATCGTTCCCCTGTGCGGCGCGTAGGAATGAAACAGCCGGCTCATCACGCCGGTGCCGCGGGTCTCGTTCAGGAACTGGCCGTGATAGCCGATCAGCCCGCGCGCCGGCGCGACGAACACTACCCGGGTCTTGCCGCCGCCGGACGGACGCATATCCGTCATCTCGGCCTTGCGCTCGCCCAGCGCCTCGACCACGGCGCCGACATAGGCGTCGTCGACATCGATGACGACCTCTTCCATCGGTTCTTCGCGCTCGCCCGTATCGGGGTTTTCGCGGTACAGGACCCGCGGTCGCGATACCGACAGCTCGAACCCTTCCCGGCGAAGCTGTTCGATCAGCACGCCGAGCTGCAGTTCGCCGCGGCCCTTCACCTCGAACGTGTTTTCGTCCCCGGTCCGTTCGATTTCTATCGCCACGTTGCCTTCGCTCTCCCGCGCCAGACGGGCAGCCAGCAGACGCGACGTCACCTTGTCGCCGTCATTGCCGGCGAACGGGGAATCGTTGATGGAGAAGCTCATCGACAGCGTGGGCGGATCGACCGGCAGCGCCTGGACGGGCACGGCGTTTTCGGGGTCGCAGATCGTGTCGGCGACCGTGGCTTCCTTCAGTCCGGCAATGGCGATCAGGTCGCCGGCATGGGCCTCGTCAACCGGCACGCGCTCGATTCCCCGGAACGCCAGCAGCTTGGTCAACCGGCCTGCTTCGATCCGGGTGCCGTCGTGCCGCAGCGCGACGACCGGCGTGTTGACCCGCGCCGTGCCGCGTTCAATGCGGCCGGTCAGAATGCGGCCCAGATAGTTGTCGTATTCCAGAATGGTCGAGAGCATCGCGGACGGCGCTTCGCGTTCCGCAACCGGCGGCGCGAAATGGTCGGCGATCAGTTCGAACAGCGGCGTCAGCGATTCGCGGGGCGATTCCAGATCCGCCGCCGCCCAGCCTTCCTTCGCGGATGCGTAAAGCGTCGGGAAATCGAGCTGTTCGTCGGTGGCGTCCAGCGCCGCGAAAAGATCGAAGACCTCTTCCTGGACCTTGTAGGCCCGCTGGTCGGGCCGGTCGGCCTTGTTGATCACCACGATCGGTTTCAGGCCCAGCGCCAGCGCCTTCATGGTCACGAACTTGGTCTGCGGCATGGGGCCTTCCGCCGAATCGACCAGCACCAGCGCGCCGTCGACCATCGACAGGATACGCTCGACCTCGCCGCCGAAATCGGCATGGCCGGGCGTATCGACGATGTTGATGCGGATGTCGTTCCAGTCCACCGACGCGCATTTCGCCAGGATCGTGATCCCGCGTTCGCGTTCCAGATCGTTCGAATCCATAACCCGTTCGGCGACGCGCTGGTTTTCCCGGAAGCTGCCCGACTGGCGCAGCAACTGGTCAACCAGCGTGGTTTTGCCATGATCGACATGGGCGATGATCGCGATGTTGCGCAGCTCTGGCACGTCAGGACTTCCCGATTATTAGGGTGCTTTAAATCAACAGGCGGGCCACCGACCCGCCTAAAAGATTCAATTTCGCCCGCTGTATACAGCGTCTCGGGGAATTTATCCCAGTTTTTCTTTTACCAGGTCCATCAGCGACACTTCAGGCCGGGCACCATAGTGGCTGATGACCTCTGCGGCACAGATCGACCCGATCCGGCCGGCGACCGATAACTCGTAACCCTGCGTCAGCCCGTACAGCACCCCGGCCGCATACAGATCGCCGGCGCCGGTCGTGTCGACGACCTTTTCGACGGGCTCTGCCGCCACCTCGACGACTTCGTTCGCCGTCACGATGACGGAACCGTCGGCCCCGCGGGTGACCGCGGCGATATCGACCTTGCCGACCAGTTTTCCGACCGCGTCGTCGAACGAATCGGTTTCGTAAAGCGAGGTGATTTCGTCATGGTTCGCAAACACGATGTCGACATGGCCTTCCACCAGATGCCGGAACGATGCCCGGTGACGATCGACGCAGAACGGGTCCGACAGGGTCAGCGCCACGCGGCGACCGGCGGCGTGGGCCAGCTCCGCCGCCTTGACGAAGGCTTCCTTGGCTTCGTCGCGGTCGAATAGATATCCTTCCAGATACGTAATCTGCGCGCCGCCGATGGTTTCGGGGTCGATGTCTTTCGGACCAAGCATCACGCTGACCCCGAGATAGGTCTGCATGGTGCGGTCGGCGTCGGGGGTGACCAATATCAGGCAGCGCGCCGTCGACGGCCCCTCGGTCGCTGGACGCACGGGAAAATCGACGCCGACGGCCTTGATGTCATGGCTGAACACGGTGCCGAGCTGATCGTCCCGCACCTTGCCGATATAGGCGCCCCTGCCGCCGAGCGAGGCGATACCGGCCAGCGTATTGGCGGCCGATCCGCCGGAGGTTTCGATCCCGGCGTTCATTTCGCTGTATAGCCACTCGGCCTGGGCATCGTCGATCAGGGTCATGGTCCCCTTGTTGAGATCGAGCCGCGCGAGATCGTTGTCGTCCGACTGCGCGATAACATCGACGATCGCGTTGCCGACACCGACAACATCGAAAGGGGCGTCCGCCATGGTAACTCCTGAAAGTGAGGTGAATCCGCGGCGCGCAGTATAACGGCGGACAGCAGCGGGGCAATCGAAATACCGTCTTGCCTTCGCCGGTCCACGACGTCTAAACAGGCGGCGCAGCCGTCTTCAGCGGCAATCGGGAAGGTACATGTTTTCTGGGCTTTTTCTGGCGATCGAACAGCTGGGCGATCCCCGTATCCGCAGTGTGATCATCCGCTCGGTACTGATCAGCGCCGTCATTTTCATTGCGCTGGTCGTGGCGATCGGCTGGGCTTTGAGCGGCACGTCGCTGTTCGGTATCGAATGGCTGGATCAGGGTGTCGCGTTTCTCGGCGGCAGCGCGGCGTTCGTCATCGGCCTGTTTATTTTTCCCGCGCTGACGGGTCTGATCATTTCGTTCATGCTGGAAGAGATAGCGCGCGCGGTCGAAGCCCGTCACTTCCCCGAACTGTCCGACGCGCGGGAAGAGCCGGTTATGGAGATGGTCACGAATGCCGCGCGATTCGCGGGCATCACGATCGTACTCAACCTCCTTGTCTTTATCCTGGTGGTGCCGGTCCTGTTGATCACGATCGTTCTGATCCCGCTCATTCCCTTTGTTTTCTATGCGCTCAACGGGTATCTTCTCGGACGTGAGTATTTCGAGTTCGCGGCGGTGCGGCGGCTCGAACCGGCGGCCGGGCGCGCGCTCAGGCGGCGGCACAAAACCCGCATTTTCATGTGCGGCATCGTGATCGCGGTCCTGATGACGATCCCGTTTGTCAACTGGCTGATGCCGGTAGTTGCGGCCGCCTACATGGTGCATGTATTTGAACATGCGCGCAGACGCGCCGAGGCGATTTGAACGCCGCCCTTCATTGGCAACAGTCGGGGCGGCACCGATCGGGCAGAATTCGGCCCGGGAAAGACAGGACATGGCGGACCAGGACAACGAAGTCAGAACAGAACCACCGGCGGCATTGCCGCTGAAAGCCGAAGCGCCGAGCGCGCCGCCCGCCTCCCTCAGGCCGGCGACCGTAGCCCGGCCGGCGCGCGAAGCGCATCTGGTATCGAATCCCGGCAGCATCGGCAGCCCGGAGGGCAAGAAGCTCATCGTCGGTCGGGAAATCGAGCTGAGCGGCAATATCAGTGCCTGCGACCGGCTCGTCGTCGAGGGCCGCGTGGAGGCCGAACTGCAGGATTGCCGGGAGATCGAAATCGCCGGCACCGGGACGTTCAAGGGCTCGGCCGCGATCGAGATGGCGGAAATCAGCGGAAATTTCGAAGGCACGCTTACTGCCCGCGACACCCTGGTCGTCCGGTCCTCGGGCCGGGTGACCGGCAAGATCCGGTTCGGAAAACTGGAGATCGAACGCGGCGGCGAAGTAGTGGGCGATATAGGGCTGGTCGACGACGACACCGGCAACTGACCCGGCTCCGGCCATGGGACTGAGATTGCTTGGAGCAACAGGGTTGCTGTGCCTGCTGGCATCCGCCTGCGTTGCGCCGCCCGAAGGATCGACCGGGAACGCCCGCCCGGAGGCGGCAGTTCAGTCCGGTACCGGAAGCGAACCGGATACCGCCACCGCCGCGACGAAGAAAAACGACCGCACCGCTGCCCTGACCGCAGGGCCGCCCCCCGAAAAACTGATCGGGATGACCGGCGACGAGATCACGGCGCTGTTTGGCCGCCCTGTCTTCGTGCGGCGCGATCCGCCGGCCGAATTCTGGCGCTACCGGGCTGCAAGCTGCGTTCTGGAACTGTTTTTCTATCGGCAGGGCGGCGCATGGCGCGTGGATCACGTAGAGATGCGCCGCGGCGATTCAACGGTGACCAATCAACCCGCGTGTATCGCGGCATTAAGAGCCGCGCCGCGCGCCAGCTGATCCGGCCGGCCGGTCTATTTGTCGAAAAGTTCTATTTGTCGATATTGGGCGGCAATCGGTCGCGATCCGGCGCCGGGGTGTCGACTTCTTCGAAATCGCCGTCGATAACGGGCCCGCCGCCCGGACCTCCGCGACCTGGACCCGCCGGACCGTTGCCAGGCCCTGTTCCGGGTCCGCCACCGAAACCGCCGACATGGATATGGCCGTTGCGCGCGAGCCAACGCCATATGCCGATACCGGCCAGTTTCCGAAACAGCGGCACAAACAGCATGAAGCCCAGTACGTCGGTGAAAAATCCGGGAGTCAGCAGCAAAACGCCCGCCACTAGGAGACAGAGCCCGTCGAACACTTCCTGGACCGGCAATTCGTTGCGGTTGGCGCTTTCCTGCGCCCTTTGCAGGACCGCAAGCCCCTGAATGCGGAGCAACGTGGTGCCGGCGAACGCTGTTACTATAACGATCGCAATGGTCGGCCACAGCCCGATCCAGCCGCCGACTTCAATAAACAGCGCGATTTCGATGACCGGCACAGCGATAAACGCGGCCAGCAAAACAATTGCCATGCTTGCGATTTCCCGGTGAACGCCTTATGTACTCTAAGGTACGGCTCGTGACGTGCGGTGCCACCTTCGCAGTGCCGCAACGAGATCCGACAACGACTAGGATATAGCTAACCGACGTGCCCGCGTCCATCCGGCCCGTCCCGGCAGGATCAGAGAGACACGGACCGTTGCGCCGAAAAGGCGCAGGAAGCAAGATTATGGGTGACGGGTTTCAGTTTCTGGATATCGTACTTTTCGCGATGGTCGCGGCATTTCTGGTGCTGCGTCTGCGGAGCGTCCTGGGCAAGCGCACAGGGCACGAACAGCCGCGCCAGGACCCCATGTCGCAACGAAACCAGGAACCGGACGCGGACGGCAACGTCGTAGAGCTGCCCAATCGCAACCGTGACGCCGAATACGACCCGACCGCCGATCTCGATCCGAACGACCCGCTGGCAACCGGCATCCAGGAGATTCGGGCCGCCGACGGCACGTTCGATCCGGGCGGTTTCGCGGACGGCGCGCGCGGCGCGTTCGAAATGATCGTACAAGGCTTCGCCGAGGGCGACCGGGACAACCTGAAAATGCTCCTGGCAAACGGTGTGTACGAAAACTTCGAAGCCGCGATCGACGAGCGCGAAGAAGCCGGGGAAACCCTGGAATCGACGATTATCGGCATCAAGTCCGCGGACGTCATCGAAGCAGGCATGGACGGACGGAACGCGATGGTGACCGTGAAATTCGTGTCCGAACAGGTCAACGTGACGCGCGATTCCGAAGACCGGATAATCGACGGCGACCCGAACCAGGTCACCGAAATTACGGACATCTGGACCTTCAGCCGGGACACAACGTCTCGTGACCCGAACTGGAAGCTTGTGGAAACCCGCAGCCAGAATTAGGGCCGTCGCCGAGGCACTCGTTTCTGCATGACGCCTGCTGTTTTAACGCCCCGATATCTCTCCCTCCTGCGCCCGCGATGGCTGGCATTCGCCATGATTTTTATGGCGTTCGGCTGCGCAGAGACCGGTGACAAACCGGTCGAAGACAAGCCGGTGTTCACCCCGGTTTCCTTTCGCGACGTCCCGGGCTGGCAAGCCGACAATCACGCCGATGCGCTGGTCGCGTTTCTCAAATCCTGCCCCCCCATTGAACGCCGTGGCGTGCGCGGCTTCGGAAACGCCTCGATCTGGCGCGACATCTGCGGCCAGGCGAGGAACGTTCCAGCCGGCGACCATGACGCCGCACGACGATTTTTCGAGAACGCATTTCTGCCGGCCTCCGTTTCCGGGCGGGACGGAACAACCGGCCTGATTACCGGTTATTACGAACCCGAACTCCAGGGCGCCCTAGAACGGTCCGGCCGGTTCAATGTGCCGCTTCATGTTCGCCCGCCCGACCTCGTGACCGTCAACCTCGGCCGGTTTCGGGAAGAACTCAAAGGCGAGCGAATTGCGGGACGCGTCGTGCGGGGGAGCCTGATCCCCTATCCCGATCGGGCGAAGATCGAACGCGGGGCGTTAAGGAACCGTGATCTCGAACTGGTATGGGTGGACAGCGCCGCAGATGCTTTTTTCCTCCACATTCAGGGGTCGGGGCGCATACGCCTGCCCGATGGCGACATCATGCGGGTGGGGTATGCCGGCACCAACGGGCATGCCTACACCGCGATCGGCCGCGAACTGATCGCGCGCGGCGCCGTCCCCCCCGAAAAAATGTCGATGCAGTCCATCCGAAACTGGCTGGCGGCGAATCCGGCAGACGGTGCGCGGCTGATGCGGACGAACAAATCCTACGTTTTCTTTCGCGAGCTGACCGGCGACGGGCCGCTGGGCGCGCAAGGGGTGCCGCTGACTCCGGAACGCAGCCTGGCAGTCGACCGGCGGCTGTTGCCGCTCGGCCTTCCGGTGTGGCTGGAATCCTCGGAACCGGACGGCACGCCGCTCAAACGGCTGATGATCGCACAGGATACCGGCGGTGCAATCCGCGGCGCGGTGCGCGCCGACGTCTTCTGGGGACCGGGTGCGAAGGCCGCCGACAGGGCGGGCAAGATGAATTCGCCGGGCAGGTACTGGTTTCTGATTCCCCGCGCCGCGCCGCCGACAAGCTGAAATCGTGAAACGTATCTTCTGCGCCGCCTTGCTGTGCCTGTTGCCGGGTCTGGTCGCAGCCGACCAGATATCCGTACGCTCGTTCGAAGTGATCCTTTCGCACGATTCCCCGGCCGTCGAGCTGGTGGGCGACCTGAAATTTCGCGGCGGCATCGATATGCGGTCCGGAGCGGAGGGGTTCGGCGGATTTTCGGGCCTCGACATATCTCCCGACGGACGGCGTCTGATCGCGGTGTCGGATCGGGGAATGTGGTTTACGGCCGATTTGACCTACGACCGGACGGGAGCGCTGAACGGTCTGTCGAACACCGCCCTGTTCCCCATACGCGGGCTGGACGGGAAACCCCTCAAAGGCCGCAAGTCGACGGATTCGGAATCTATCGCGCGCCTTACCGACGGCTCACTGGTAGTCGGCTTCGAGCAAAGTCATCGTCTGCGTCGTTTTCCGTTTCCGGGCGAACCGGCGCAACGCATTCGCGCGCCGCTGGTGCTCGGCACGTCGCCGCCGAATGGCGGCGCAGAGGCAATAACGCGCCTGTGGGGCAATCAGTTGCTGATCCTGTCGGAACGCCTGGAAGCCCGCGAAGGCATCGCGGCAGGCTGGATCGGCGCCAGAAAGGAATGGCGCGCGGTCGGCTTCCGCAAATCCGGGATTTTCCGCCCGGTAGGCGCGGATACCCGCGACGACGGCATGGTGTTTCTGCTGGAGCGCCGGTTTTCGACACTGGGCGGTCTGGGCACCCGCATCAGCGTCGTGCCGGGCAGCGAGATTGCGCCGGGGGCCATTTTCAAGACGCGGGAACTGGCGGAGCTCTCGCCGCCCCTGGTATCCGACAATTTCGAAGGCATCGCCGTTCGCCGGACCGGCGGGGGCGAAACCCTGATCTACATCATTTCCGATGACAAATTTCACGACCTGCAGCGCAACCTGCTGCTGATGTTCTCGCTTGCGGAATAATTTGTTCACCGCCATCTTGGGTCGACCGCAAGTAAGGAATTCGGCATGACGGAGACGCCCCGCGTGGGCCTGTTCGCAACCTGTTTGGTGGATTTGTATCGGCCGACGGTCGGATTTGCCGCCGCGCATCTGCTGGAAAAAGCCGGCTGCCGCGTTGACGTGCCGGCGGCACAGGTATGCTGCGGACAGCCGGCCTACAACGCGGGCGACCGGGACAATGCGGCCGCGATCGCGCGGCAGACGATCGAACTGTTCGAGACGTTCGACTATGTCGTGGCGCCGTCCGGATCCTGCGCCGGCATGCTGAAATTGCATTACCCCGACTTGCTGGCCGACGACCCGGCCTATGCCGCTCGCGCCAGAGCTCTGGCCGGCAGGACGTGGGAGCTGATCGCCTTTCTGACCGACATACTGGATTGGGACGGCGTCGACGCCGACTGGCCGGGAGACGTTACGTATCATGACGCCTGTTCGGGCCTGCGCGAACTCGGCGTTCGCGACCAGCCGCGCCGGCTGCTCGCGCGTGTCAGCGGGCTGAAGGTGAACGAACTGGGTGCGCCCGATGTCTGCTGCGGTTTCGGCGGCACGTTCTGCATCAAATATCCGGAAGTGTCCGGCGCGATGGTCGACCGGAAAACCGATGATATCTGCGACACCGGCGCATCGACCTTACTCGCCGGCGATTTAGGGTGTCTGATGAATATCGCCGGGCGCCTGACCCGGCGAGGCGAGAAGATCGAGGTCCGTCACGTCGCGGAGGTGCTGGCGGGGATAGCGGACGGTCCCGCGATCGGTCAGCCGGACAACTGATTATGAAAACAGGGTCCAGCCTCGAATTTTCACGCAATGCCGCACGGGCGCAGGCGGATGCCGATCTGCAGGCGGCGCTTGAGAAATTGCAGCGCGACACCCGCACCAGCCGTCCGGCGGTGACCGGCAGGCTCCCGGAGTTCGAAGATCTGCGCGACCGCGCCGTCGCTATCAAAAACCACACGCTTGCCCATCTCGATCACTACCTGGAACAGTTCGAAGCCAACGTAATCGACGCCGGCGGCAAAGTGCACTGGTGCAGCGACGCAGACGGTGCGAGGGAGACAATCCTGCAGATCTGCCGCGACGCGGATGCACGAACGGTCGGCAAGGGCAAATCCATGGTATCGGAGGAAATTCACCTCAACGACCATCTTATCGAAAACGGCCTCGACGTCGTCGAAACCGATCTCGGCGAATACATCCTGCAGCTGCGCGAAGAAACGCCGAGCCACGTCGTGATGCCGGCCATTCATCTGAAGAAGGAACAAATCGCCGACACGTTCCGCGAACACCACACGACGCTGGACCCGGACCGGCCGCTGGACGAGTCGAAACACATGACCGCCGAGGCACGCACCAGACTGCGCGAGAAATTCCTTGCCGCAGATGTCGGGATCACCGGCGCCAACATGCTGATCGCCGAAACCGGATCGGTCGTCGTGGTGACCAACGAAGGAAACGGCGATCTGACCCAGACCCTGCCGCGCATCCATATCGTGCTCGCGACGATCGAGAAAGCCGTGCCCAGCATCGAGGACGCACTGAGCATCGTCCGCATTCTTGCGCGGTCGGCGACGGGCCAGGAAATTACCTGCTACACAACCTTTGCCACGGGCGCGCGCCGGGCGGGCGATCTCGACGGACCGGAAGAATTTCACGTCGTGCTGATGGATAACGGTCGTACGAAACTGCTGGAAAGCGGTTTTCGCGACGTGCTGCGCTGCATCCGCTGCGGCGCCTGCCAGTCCGCCTGCCCGGTCTACGGCGCGGTGGGCGGTCATGCCTATGGCGGCGTGTATGGCGGACCCATCGGTGCGGTGCTGACGCCGGCGCTGGACGGTATCGACAAGGCATGGACCCTGCCGGAAGCATCGTCGTTCTGCGGCAGTTGCGAGGCGGTCTGCCCGATGCGAATTCCGCTGCCGGACCTGATGCGCCGCTGGCGCGAAATCGCTCACCGGGAAAAACTGAACAAGGCGGCCACCCGGCGGGGCCTGGCGATCTGGGCCTGGGCCGCGAAACGTCCGAAACTCTATCGCGCCGGCGCGAGGTTTGCCGTCGCGGCGCTGCGCCTGCTTGGCCGGCGAAAAGGGCGCTTCCAGTCGCTGCCGCTCGCCGGCGGCTGGACGGCGATGCGCGATCTGCCCGCCCCGGAAGGCGGCACTTTTGTCGATCGCTGGCACAGGGAACGCGGCGCGTGAGCGATCGGAGCGACATCCTCGCCCGTGTGCGCGGCGCGACCGGACGTACCGAAAACAGCGGGCCGCCGCCAGCGCCGGCCTACGCCAACCACCCTCTGATCCCCGAGCGGGCGCGGGGCACGCCTGCCGATCTCGCCGCCCGGTTCATAGACATGGCGACCGAAGCCGGCGCGACCGTCGACCGCGTCGGATCCCTGGCGGAGACGGGCATTGCCGTCGCCCGTTGGCTGCGAAATAACGATCTGCCGGACGACATCGTCGTTGCGCCCGACACGTCGCTGGATGCGGCGGGCTGGAACGAAGCGGCGGGTTTATCCGTCCGGCGCGGCGCGGCCAGCGACGGTGACAAGGTAACCGTCAATTCCTCCGTTGCGGGCATCGCGGAGACCGGGACGGTCATGGTGGCAGGGACGCCAGGCACGCCATATACGCTGAATTTCCTGCCCGATACGCATATCGTCGTCGTCCACGCGGACGATATCGTCGGCGGATACGAAGACGCCTGGGCCAAGCTGCGGCCCGGACTGGAGACCGGCAGGGACCTGCCGCGCACGGTGACGCTGATCACCGGGCCGTCGCGGTCGTCGGACATCGAACGCATCGTCACCGTCGGAGTGCACGGCCCGCTGCGGCTTCATATTCTTCTGGTCGGACAGGCAAATGGCGAAGAATAAATCCAAGTCGGCGAAGACCCTCGATGAAAACGCCCTGTTTCGGGCGGCGATGGCGGACGCCAAACCTCTGGACCGGCCGGACCGGACCTATACCGAAGCCCCCCCCGCACCGCCGGCGACGGCGCCGCGCAAGAAGTTCTCTGCCAAACCGCCGCCGCAACCGGCGTCCGCCGCATCACCGGTCAAGCCGCTGGAAGCGGGCACCGCCGCCGATCTGGACCGGCGTACCATGGACAGGCTCCGCAAGGGCCGGCTGCGGCCGGAAGGGCGGATCGACCTGCACGGCATGACCGCGAACCGCGCCCATTCGGCCCTGAACCAATTTTTGGCAAACGCCCATAGCGGGGGCAAGCGCTGCGTGCTGGTCATCACCGGCAAGGGGTCGCTGAAAGAGGGCGGCGGGGTGATCCGACGCGAAATGCCGGCGTGGCTCAACGCACCGGAGAACCGCATTCGCATTCTCGGCTTCGCCCAGGCGCAACCGGGAGACGGCGGCGGCGGCGCTTTTTACGTGCTGCTGAAACGCCGGCGATAGCCGAGGAACTTTTCCCGATTACAGGATGAACTTGGACAGATCGGCGTCCTTGGCGAGATCGGCGACGTTGTCGCGGACGTAATCGGCGTCGATCTCCACGGTTTCGCCGCCACGGTCGGACGCGCTGAAGGAAATATCTTCCAGCAGGCGTTCCATCACGGTCTGTAACCGCCGCGCGCCGATGTTTTCGACAGTCCGGTTAACCTCCGCGGCCAGCCGGGCGATCGCGTCGATCGCCTCGTCGGTGAACCGGAGCGTCAGCTCCTCGGTCCCCATCAGCGCCGTGTACTGGCGGATCAGGTTGGCTTCGGGTTCGGTCAGGATGCGCCGGAAATCCTCTTCGGTCAGCGCCCTCAGCTCGACGCGGATCGGCAACCGGCCCTGCAGTTCGGGCAGCAGGTCGGCGGGCTTCGATAAATGAAAGGCCCCCGACGCCACGAACAGGATATGGTCGGTCTTCACCGTGCCGTGTTTGGTTGGCACCGTGGTGCCTTCTATCAGCGGCAGCAGGTCCCGCTGCACACCTTCGCGGCTAACATCGGCGCCGCCGCGCCCGTCCGAGCGCACGCAGATTTTGTCGATCTCGTCGAGGAACACGATACCGTTCTGTTCGACGGACTCGATCGCCGCCCGCACTACGACATCGTCGTCCAGCAGCTTGTCGCCTTCTTCCGCAACCAGAACTTCGTAGCTGTCGCCGACGTTCATTTTCTTGGTCTTGGTCGCACCGCCGAACGCCTTACCCAGCATGTCATTGAGATTGATCATGCCCATCTGCGCGCCCGGCATGCCGGGAATTTCCATTGTCGGCATGCCGCCGCCGGCATCCTGAAGCTCGATCTCGATCTCGCGGTCGTCGAGTTCGCCCTGACGCAGCATGGTGCGGAATTTCTGGCGCGTGTCCTTGGAGGCGCTTTCCCCGACCAGCGCATCGAGCACGCGCTCCTCGGCGGCGATTTCCGCCTTGGCGACGACTTCCTTGCGCATGCGTTCGCGGGTCATGTGGATCGCTATCTCGATCAGATCTCGGATGATCGATTCAACGTCGCGGCCGACATAGCCGACCTCGGTAAACTTCGTCGCTTCGACCTTAAGAAACGGCGCGTCCGCCAGACGCGCGAGCCGGCGCGCGATCTCGGTCTTGCCGACGCCGGTCGGGCCGATCATCAGAATATTCTTGGGCAGCACTTCTTCGCGCAGATCGTCGCCCAGCTGCTGGCGGCGCCACCGGTTGCGCAGCGCGATGGCGACCGAGCGCTTGGCGTCGTTCTGGCCGACGATATAGCGGTCGAGTTCGGAAACGATTTCGCGGGGAGAAAAATTGGTCACGGATTACAGACTTTCAACGACGACGTTTTCATTCGTATAGATGCAGATATCGGCGGCGATCTTCATCGCCCGCCGGGCGATCTCCTCGGCCTCCAGCCCGTCCTGGTCGAACAGGCCGCGCGCGGCGGCAAGCGCGAACGACCCGCCCGAGCCGATACCGATCAGACCGTCTTCCGGTTCCAGCACGTCGCCGGTGCCGGTCAGCACCAGGGACACATCGGCATCCGCGACCGCCATCATGGCCTCGAGACGCCGGAGATAACGGTCCGTTCGCCAGTCCTTGGCGAGCTCCACGCAGGCGCGGGTCAGCTGACCCGGGTGCTGTTCGAGCTTTCCTTCGAGCCGTTCGAACAGGGTAAAGGCGTCGGCAGTGGCTCCGGCGAAGCCGGCGATCACGCTGCCATCACCCAGCGGACGCACCTTGCGGGCGTTCGATTTCATCACCGTGTTTCCGAACGTCACCTGACCGTCGCCGGCGATAACGACTTTTCCGTTCTTTCGAACCGAAAGAATGGTCGTGCCGTGCCAGGTCGTTATATCGCTGTCTGTCATAGGTCTCCGAGAGGCGTGGAATTGGGGCCGGACGATGCGGGCCTTGCAGTGCTTAAGATGATGTTTCGTGGTCGCGCGTCAAGACCCGGCGTGGAGAACCAATCACGTAACGATCCGACCGTCTAGGCGACGATGATGCGGAAGCGGAACGGCGAATCGGGCTTTCCCGCAACCAGCTCGCTCTCGCCCGTCATCAGCGGCGCCGTTTGCGGCCTGTCCTTCCCGCCGAGGATCATCCCGTTGAGCGTGGTGCCGTGATAGCTGCCGCAGTCGCGCACGATCAGCCCGCCGTCCAGTTCCTCAATCGCGAAATGCCGGCGCGACAGGTTGAACGGCCGTTTGTCGTCCAGCGCGAGGTCAATGTCGAAATAGGTATCCTTCCCCTCGCCGGTCGCGGACCGGCCGATGCGGAACGGCAAACGGTCTATTCTGATCTCGTGGATGCCGACAACCGCCTGCACCCGTTTTCCGTCGGGGATCAGCACGATCGCGGTGGTAAGGCGCGCCTGCTCCGGCGCGGAAGGCGCGGGCCCGTCCGCGCCGTTGACCGGCACATCCGGCTCGGCCGGTTCGTCGGGCGGTAAAGCGTTGTCGACCAGGTCGAAAGCCCGGGAAATCGCGGGAGCAACCCACGCGGGATTGAGCGACAGGAGGGCGAGAAATTCGTTGCGGCGCAAAAAATCGACGGTGACCGCCCCGTCGGCGATGGCATCGCCATCCCTGTCGTCGCCGGTCAGGAATCCCGTTTCCCCGAAAAAATCTCCCGGACCGAGGATGGCGGTCACGCCGGCGCGCCGGAGCACGACCGGACCGGACCGGACCCGGTACACGCCGTCGGCGGGATCGCCGGCGCGGTAAATGAAATCTCCGTCGGAATACTGCCTGCCCGTCATACGCTACACTTGCACCCTGTTTACGCACTTAAAACGACCGACATACGCAATTTGTGCGACCGTTCCTGCCATTCCATCTATTTATTAGGGTATTTCAGCGGCAAAGATCAATCTCGGCGCGATTGCGCTATTACTGGCGCCTGCCCCGCGTTCCTGATAAAAGACGCCGGATTCCAGAGTATTAGGGTAAATTCCCGGCGTCTCCGCACATTTTCGTGGGGCCGGCAAAGCGAGCACAGGATCATGCGCGAAGCGAATATCGCCAGAAAAACCAAGGAAACCGACATCGAGGTGTCGGTGAATATCGACGGGACCGGCGTCTACGACGTGGACACCGGGATCGGTTTCCTGGACCACATGCTCGAACAGCTCTCGCGTCACAGCCTGATGGATCTGACCGTGCGCGCGAAGGGCGACCTGCATATCGACTTTCACCACACGACGGAAGACACCGGCATCGCGATCGGAGAAGCGGTCCACAAGGCGATGGGGGAACGTCGCGGCATCGTGCGCTATGCGTCCGCCACCATTCCGATGGACGAAACGCTGACCCGGGCGTCGATCGACATTTCGGACCGTCCCTATCTGATCTGGAAAGTGGATTTCTCCAGGCCCAAGCTTGGCGAAATGGACACCGAACTGTTCAAGGAGTGGTTCCAGGCCTTCGCGCAGAATGCGCGGGTGACTTTGCACGTCGAGAATCTCTACGGCGAGAACAACCACCACATCGTGGAAAGCTGTTTCAAGGCGCTGGCCCGGGCATTCCGCGCCGCCGCGGACACCGATCCGCGCGCCGCCGATTCCGTGCCGTCGACCAAGGGCACTCTGGGCGGCTGAGAGCATCTGTTCGACCATGCGCGTCTACACCGTTCACCTGCAGAGACATGCGCCGTCGCCGGACCGCAATGCGGTGGTGATCGGCGAGGGCTTTTGCTGGCCGGCGTTCGCGGCCGCACCGGTTTGGGCGCTGGCCCACGGGATGTGGTTCACGGCGCTCGGGACACTGGCGGTCTATGCGCTCGTTCTTCTGGGAGCCGGAATCGTCGGTCTCGATCCGCTGGCAACGGGTGCACTTATTCTGGGTGCTGCCGCGATCGTTGGATTCTGCGCCAATGACTGGCGGCGGGCGGCGCTGACCGCGCGCGGCTGGCATCTGGCGGGGGTCGCCGCCGCAGCCGATCGTGACACCGCGCTGCGCCGGTTTATCGATCTGCACCCGGACGCATTGAATCCCTCCGCACCAACGCCGACATACTGACGGTCAGACATGGAAACGGTTGTCATCGATTACGGATCGGGAAACCTCCGCTCCGCGGCGAAAGCCCTTGAACGCGCCGGGCGCGAAACCGGTGCCGATGGTGCAGTCACGGTCACGGGCGAGGCGAAGGCGCTCGACCGCGCCGACCGGATCGTGCTGCCCGGCGTCGGCGCGTTCGGCGATTGTGCGGCCGGGTTGCGCGCCCTGCCGGGCATGATCGAGGCGCTGGAACGCAATGTGCGTGAACGCAGGAAACCGTTTCTGGGCATCTGCGTCGGCATGCAACTGATGGCCGACCGGGGAATCGAACACGGACAGCATAACGGGCTTGGCTGGATCCCGGGCGAGGTGCGCCCGCTCGCGCCCGCCGATCCCGCTTTGAAGATTCCCCATATGGGCTGGAACGAGGTGAGGCCGGTAAGCGCCGGCGCGCACCCGGTGCTTTCGGGTTTTACAGCGGCGGCGCATGCGTATTTCGTCCACAGCTATGCCATAATCTGCGAGAAAGAGACCGACGTGCTGGCGACAACGGATTACGGCGGCGGTTTCACCGCCGTTATCGGCCGGGACAACGTAATCGGAACACAGTTCCATCCGGAGAAAAGTCAGACGGCCGGCCTGCGGCTGTTGGGCGATTTTCTGCGGTGGGACGGAGAGGGTATCTGATGGCCGACGAAAAAACAGCGATAGAGCCGCTGGAAGAGGTTTCGGACGACGATCTCGAAGATCTGTGCGATGCCGCCGAATCCGCCATCCTGGACGGAGGGGGGTTCGGCTGGCTGAAGCCGCCGCCGCGGGCCGTGCTGGGCCGCTATTTCCGGGGCGTGGTTCTGGTACCGGAACGTCATCTGTTCGTCGGCCGGCTGGAAGGGCGCGTCGCCGCCGCGATCCAGCTCCAGGAACCGCCGCGCAACAACGAGGCGCAGGCCCACGCGGCGACCCTGACGACGCTGTTCGTCGCCCCCTGGGCGCGCGGGCGGGGAATCGGGCCGCGCCTGATCAAGGCGGTGGAGGACCGTGCCCGGGAACTCGGTTACCAGCGGCTCAACTTCGATGTGCGTACGACCCAGACCGATGCGGTCCGGCTGTTCGAAAACCTGGAATTCGAGCGCTGGGGCACTAACCCGGGATATGCCCTTGTCGATGGCGAGCTGATCCCGGGACATTATTATTCAAAGCAGCTCCGTACGCTGCAGAAGAAGAAAAAGAAATAAGGCGGAAAGCATACCTCACGATGATCCTGTTTCCGGCAATCGACCTTAAAGACGGCGCCTGCGTCCGTCTGGTTCGGGGCGAAATGAACCAGTCCACAACCTTCAACGACGACCCGGCGGCGCAGGCGCGCGACTTCGCCGAAGCGGGATTCGAATGGATACATATCGTCGATCTGAACGGCGCCTTCGCGGGCAAACCCGTCAATGCCGAGGCGGTTGCCGCGATCGTCGGCGCGGTCGACCTGCCGGTGCAGCTGGGCGGCGGCATCCGCAGCATGGACACGATCGCCCGCTGGCTCGAAGCCGGCGTGCAGCGCGTCATCCTGGGAACGGCGGCGCTGAAGGACCCCGATCTGGTGCGCCGTGCCTGCGATCAGTTTCCGGGGCGCATCGTCGTCGGCATCGACGCGCGGGACGGTCGGGTTGCCGTCGAAGGCTGGGCCGAAACGTCGGAATTGAAGGCGCTGGATCTCGCGCTGCGGTTCGAGAACGACGGCGTCGCCGCCATCGTCTACACGGATATCGACCGCGACGGTGCGATGCAGGGCGTCAACGTGGATGCGACGGTCGATCTGGCCTTTGCACTGACGACGCCGGTCATCGCCTCCGGCGGCGTCCGCGGATTGTCCGATCTGGCGGACCTGAAGGCAAACGAAGGCGCCGGCATCGAAGGCGTGATCTCGGGACGCGCGATTTACGACGGACGCCTTGACGCAGGCGAAGCCTTGGCGCTTTTGAAAAACACAGATGCTTAAGGCGCGGATTATTCCCTGCCTCGACGTCAAGGACGGGCGCGTCGTCAAGGGCGTCAACTTCGTCGACCTGATCGATGCCGGCGACCCGGTCGAACAGGCGAAATTCTATGACGAACAGGGCGCCGACGAACTGACGTTTCTCGACATCACCGCCAGCCACGAAAACCGCGACACCATCTTCGACGTGGTCAACCGGACGGCGGAACAATGCTTCATGCCGCTGACCGTCGGCGGCGGGGTGCGCCAGGTCGAGGACATACGGAAACTGCTGCTGGCGGGGGCCGACAAGGTGTCGATCAACACCGCCGCCGTGCATCGCCCGGAATTCGTCGGCGAAGCGGCGGAAAAATTCGGCTCGCAATGCATCGTCGTCGCCATCGACGCCAAATCGACCGGCCCGGACACATGGGAAATCTTCACCCATGGCGGACGCGAACGGACCGGCATCGACGCCATCGGCTGGGCGAACCGAATGGCCGACCTCGGCGCCGGGGAAATCCTGCTGACGTCCATGGACCGCGACGGCACGCGATCCGGATTCGACATCGACCTGACCCGCACCATGGCGGACGCGATCACCATACCGGTGATCGCATCGGGCGGGGTCGGGACGCTCGATCATCTGGTCGAAGGCGTGCGCGACGGACATGCCAGCGCGGTGCTGGCCGCCTCGATATTCCATTTCGGGGAATTCTCGATCCCGGAAGCCAAGGCGCATATGGCCGCCGCGGGCGTCGCCGTCCGGCCATTCGACGGATGACATGGGCGGCGCGATCTGATATCGCGAAGTCATGACCGACACCGACAACACCGACGCGATACTCCAGCGCCTGTACGAGACCATCGCCAGCCGCAAGGGCGGCGATGCGAGCGCGTCCTATACCGCGAAGCTGTTCGACCGCGGGACCGAAAAGATCGCCCAGAAACTGGGGGAGGAAGCCGTCGAAACCGTCATCGCCGCGGTGGCGAAGGACCGTGACGGCATGATCGGCGAGAGCGCCGACCTGCTCTATCACCTGCTGGTCGCCTGGGCCAATGCCGGGATCGCGCCGGAAGACGTGCTGGCGGAACTGGAACGGCGCGAAGGGGTGTCCGGGATAGAGGAAAAGAAGTCGAGAAAAGGGTAAGGGGGACCGATGGCCTACGATACCGAGAACGTGTTCGCGAAAATTCTGCGCGGCGAAATCCCCTGCAGCAAGGTGCACGAGACCGACCATGCGCTGGCGTTTCAGGACATCAACCCGCAGGCCAAGGTGCATGTGCTGGTGATCCCGAAAGGGGCCTACGTTTCGTGGGACGATTTCTCGGCCAATGCCAGCGCCACGGAACAGGCCGACTACGTCGCCGCCATCGGCGCCACCGCCCGCGAACTGGGCGTCGACAAAACCGGGTATCGCCTGCTGGCCAATCACGGCCGCGATTCCCACCAGGAAGTGCCGCATCTGCACGTCCACATCCTGGCCGGCCAGCCGCTGGGCCCGATGCTGGAAGGCGGCGACCTGCCGCCGAACACGGATTACGTGCGGGGCGGGTAAAGACTATTTGGCGGCGGGATCATCCCGCACGGCGACGGCCAGCAGCTCCAGCTTGTTGCCGCCGGTAAACGTGACCTGCACGCAGGACCGCATCGGCCAGTGATCGGGATCGGGGCCGATCCAGGCGGCCCACATTTCGTCGAACGCCTTCTTCTTTCCATCCACGTCGTACAGATAGACCTGCACCGAGATCAGCCGCGTTTTGTCGGTCCCGACCTGCGCTAGCCCGGCATCCAGATTGGCGAAGGCGCGCACCGCCTGGCCCTCGAAGTCGAGCGAGAAATCGTCCGACATCCCCAGCGCCCACACCAGATCGCGATAGGCGGAACCGAAACAGCGGGTGGGAATGGTGCCGGGGATGCGTTCGATGGGGAACATAGGGGAACTCGCGCTTTATTTAATCCGGGTCCGGCAAAGAATAGCGGATCGGGCACGGGCCGTCAGTGAACGGGCCTACCGCCCCGGCGCCACCCGGCGGTAGCCCAGCGCCTCCGCCACATGTACCCGGCGGACGCCGTCGGAGCCGTCCAAATCCGCAATGGTGCGGGCGACGCGGCGGATGCGGTGCCAGGCGCGGGCGGACAAATGCAGGCGTTCGGCGGCGTCGGTCAGCAGTTTCGTGCCGTCGGCATCCGGCGTGGCGATGGCGTCGAGCAGATCGCCGTCGGCCTCCGCGTTGACGGTGACGGCGGGGTCGGCGAAATCGCGATCGGCGAGCGCGGCAAAGCGCGAGGTCGGCCGGTTTGACCGCCGGCACGTCGACATGCAGATCGATCCGGTCGAACAGCGGGCCGGAGATTTTCGCCTGATAGTCGGCGGCGCAGCGCGGCACCCGGCTGCAGGCGAGCGCCGGGTTGTCGAGCCAGCCGCACTTGCAGGGGTTCATCGCCGCCACCAGCTGGAACCGTGCCGGATAGGTCACATGGGTGTTGGCGCGGGCGACGACGGCGCGCCCGGATTCCAGCGGCTGACGCAGCGCTTCGAGGCTGCGCCGGTCGAATTCCGGCAGCTCGTCCAGGAACAGCACGCCGCGATTTCGAGCGCGCGCTTGGCGCTTTCCTGGCCTTTGACGTCGCGCATGTCGGGGATTGGCGTATCGTGCGCCGCCAGCGCCGGTTTCGGCGGGGTCAGCACCTGCGTGCCCTTGACGTGATTGACCAGCGCCAGCAGCGACGCCGGCGCCAGCACGTCGATATCGCCGGCCCAGGCGGCTTCCCCGCCCTGAACGGCGGGACACACGATGCCGCGCCCGGCGGCATTGGCGCCGATCGCCGCCGGCAGCACGCCCGCCACCGGCGCAAGACGCCCGTCGAGCGAGAGTTCGCCGAGAATGGTGTGGTTCTCGAACGCGTCCGCCGGGATCACGTCCATCGCCATCAGCAGCGCCACGGCGATCGGCAGGTCGAAATGCGCGCCTTCCTTCAGCACGTCGGCGGGGGCGAGATTGACGGCGATGCGCTTGGGCGGCAGGGCAAGCCCCATGGCCGCCAACGCCGCGCGCACCCGTTCGCGGCTCTCCGCG
>Ga0181580_10000792_pt1 | contig 24337 bp, 20 predicted proteins | sample 071ome_23_FD_132413 | JGI IMG/M metagenome (GOLD analysis project Ga0181580, IMG submission 132413) | Coastal salt marsh microbial communities from the Groves Creek Marsh, Skidaway Island, Georgia - 071403BT metaG (megahit assembly) | ecosystem: Environmental > Aquatic > Marine > Intertidal... | reverse complement strand
TGCCGACCAGCAGCGGCTTCAGGCGGCCGTAGACGTTGCGCTCTAGGATCGCCAGCTCGTCGTCGCGGTCCTTGCCAAGGCGCTCGATTTCCGAGCGCTCGATGGCGACCGCGCGCTCGTCCTTGTCGACGCCGTGACGGTTAAAGACCCGCACTTCGACCACGGTACCATAGTCACCCGGCTTGACGCGCAGCGAGGTGTCGCGCACGTCGCTGGCCTTTTCGCCAAAGATCGCGCGGAGCAGTTTTTCCTCCGGCGTCATCGGGCTTTCGCCCTTGGGGGTGATCTTGCCGACCAGGATATCGCCCGGTTCGACATCGGCACCAATGTAGACGATGCCCGCCTCGTCGAGGTTGCGCAGGGCTTCCTCGCCGACGTTGGGAATGTCGCGGGTGATGTCTTCCGGGCCCAGCTTGGTATCGCGGGCCATGATCTCGAATTCCTCGAGGTGGATCGAGGTGAACACGTCGTCACGGACGATGCGCTCGGAGATCAGGATGGAGTCCTCGTAGTTGTAACCATTCCACGGCATGAAGGCGACCAGGCTGTTCTTGCCCAGTGCCAGTTCGCCCAGATCGGTCGACGGACCGTCAGCGATGATGTCACCTTGCTCGATCACGTCGCCCACCTTCACCAGCGGACGCTGGTTGATGCAGGTGTTCTGGTTCGAACGCTGGAACTTCTGAAGCGAATAGATGTCCACGCCTGACTGGCCTGGCTCTACTTCGCCGATCGCGCGGATCACGATACGGGTCGCATCAACCTGGTCAACGACACCGCCGCGGCTGGCAGTGATCGCAGCGCCCGAATCGCGCGCCACGGTCTCTTCCATGCCGGTGCCAACCCAAGGCGCTTCCGCCTTGACCAGCGGCACAGCCTGACGTTGCATGTTTGATCCCATCAAGGCGCGGTTCGCGTCATCGTTCTCTAGGAACGGGATCAGCGAGGCTGCAACCGAAACGAGCTGCTTGGGCGAAACGTCCATCAACGTGATCTGCTCACGCGGCGCCATGAAGTAATCGCCATTCTGACGTGCAGAGACGAATTCTTCCGCAAAGCTGCCGTCTTCGTTGAGCTCGGCCGAAGCCTGCGCAACAGTGTGACGCTGCTCTTCCATCGCGGACAGATAGATCACTTCGCTGGTGACCTTGCCATCAGCAACAGTCCGGTATGGCGTTTCGATAAAGCCGTATTTGTTCACGCGGCTGAATGATGCCAGCGAGTTGATCAGACCTATGTTCGGGCCTTCAGGCGTTTCAATCGGGCAGATACGACCATAGTGGGTCGGGTGAACGTCGCGGACTTCAAATCCTGCGCGTTCGCGTGTCAGACCGCCCGGGCCAAGCGCCGATACGCGGCGCTTGTGGGTGACTTCGGACAGCGGGTTGGTCTGGTCCATGAACTGCGAGAGCTGCGAAGACCCGAAGAATTCACGCACAGCGGCCACAGCCGGCTTCGCGTTGATCAGATCATTCGGCATCACTGTCGACACATCGACGCTGCTCATACGTTCCTTGACCGCGCGCTCCATGCGCAACAGGCCGACGCGGTACTGGTTTTCCAGCAGCTCACCCACAGAGCGAACACGGCGGTTGCCAAGGTTATCGATGTCATCGATATCGCCCTTGCCGTCTTTAAGGCCGACCAGTTCCTTAACCACAGCAAGAATGTCTTCCTTGCGCAGCGTGGTGACTGTGTCTTCTGCATCGAGATCCAAACGCATGTTGAGCTTTACACGGCCAACCGCAGAAAGGTCGTAGCGCTCGCTGTCGAAGAACAGGCCTTCGAACAGGGCTTCAGCGGTTTCGAGTGTAGGCGGTTCGCCCGGACGCATAACCTTGTAGATAGCCTCAAGGCCTTCTTCACGGTTTTCAGCCTTGTCGACTTTCAGCGTGTTGCGGATCCACGGACCGGTATTGATCTCGTCAATGTCCAACAGAGTGATCTGGTCGATGCCAGCGTTATCGAGCGCTTCGACATGCTCCAGCGTGAGTTCATCACCCGCTTCGACATAGATGCGGCCGGTCTTCTCATCGATCATGTCGACCGATGCATAACGGCTTACGATCTCTTCGGTTGGAAGCAGCAGCTCTTTCAAGCCGTCTTTTTCCGCCTTGTTCGCTGCGCGCGGGCTGATCTTTTGGCCGGCCGGGAAGATTTCTTCGCCGGTCTTGGCGTCGACCAGAGCAAACGCGGGCTTTTGACCGCGCCATTGCTCCGCCACGAACGGGATAGTCCAGCCTTCGCCCATCTTACCAGAGGCACGCTTCCACGTGACCTTGTCATAGAAGTGGTCGAGGATTTCTTCGCTATCCATGCCAAGCGCGTAGAGCAGCGCCGTTACAGGCAGCTTGCGCTTGCGGTCGATGCGGACGTTCACGATGTCCTTGGCGTCGAATTCAAAATCCAGCCAGCTGCCGCGATATGGAATAACGCGCGCTGCAAACAGAAGCTTGCCCGAGCTGTGAGTTTTGCCACGGTCATGGTCAAACAGCACACCTGGCGAACGGTGCATCTGCGACACGATAACACGTTCTGTGCCATTGATGATGAATGTGCCGTTCCCGGTCATGAGCGGCATATCGCCCATGTAAACATCCTGTTCCTTGATATCGAGGACGGAGCGGGTTTCGGTTTCCTGGTCGACTTCGAACACGATCAGGCGCAGCGTCACCTTCATCGGCGCGGCATAGGTAATTCCGCGCTGCTTGCACTCTGTGGTGTCGTGCTTTGGCTCTTCCAACACGTAGTGAACGAAATCGAGCTCGGCCGTGCCGGCAAAATCGCGGATCGGGAAAACGCTGCGCAGCGTCTTTTCCAGACCGGAAACATAGTCGATTTCCTTGTTCGAACGAAGGAACTGTTCGTAGCTTTCGCGCTGAACCTCGATCAGGTTCGGCATATCGACTACTTCGTGGATGTCGCCGAAAATCTTACGGATACGCTTTTTTGCTGTACCCGACGCCTTTGGGGCCTTTGCCTTAGTCGCCATGGAGAGGTGTGCCTCTTGATTTATGCATCAGCCAGGTGCTGGCTAACTATTCGTGAACTCAAACGATCACGCGAAATTTGGCTCCGGGTCACGACACGAGAAAAGGCCGCAGCGAAAGGCACGCCTTCTCCGGCGCGCTGCTGCAGCACAATCGTTCGTCGCGAATATGGAACCCATCGCTTCCATCCTTAAAACCGAATCCCGCGCATGAATCGGACTTGCTCGAAGCTGATGTCAAGCTCAACATAGGAATGGAGTGCACGCCTGTCAAATGGCTATATTGCGGCGGTAATTATCAGGCGCATCCGGAACCCTGATTTCGGGTCAATTTACCACCAGTCTTAGCTTTGATTCGACCGCCATCTGGGATTGCCGGGCTGATCAGCAAGCGGCAATCCAGCGCACGTCCCTCGCGATCAAACCGGCGGCGAATGACCAGCGATGGCTCACAAAAGGGCAGTAACCGGTGCACTTCAGGCTGGCCATGCTCAACCCGGCAATACCAGGCAAGGTCGGCAATCTGATCCGGGCCAGACATGTCCCAGGCCCGGTAGGAACCGGCTTGATGGACAGGCGCGGTTTGATGATGCGGCATAGGCAGGTGCTAAACGACAAATGACGCAAGTACGAGATGCCATTCGTTGACCCGCCAATCCAGCGCGATGGGGGCATTTGGCTTGACTCTGAACCCAATCCCGCTAATTGAGCGATCCGACTGCTTTCGAGCGGTCATCCGTCCGAGACAGTTGGTGAAGGCAATCGGGCCTTCTTAATTTCCAGCCTAGACGGGGAAACGAGATTTCTCGCGATGCAATGTGCATTGCTTTCGCCTGTTTCGCAGGCACTCCTTCCCCATCAACGGACTCGCTTCGGGGCATGAGCCTCGGGGCTAATTTGAGCCGGTCGCCGGAGCATTCGTGCAATGGCGATCATAGTGAAGGAGTATGGCATGGATCGTTCGCAAAAAGCCGACGCGGTCGCTCAGCTTAACTCGGTCTTCAACGAGGTTGGCGTGGTGGTTGTCACCCGCAATCTTGGCCTGTCGGTGGATCAGTCCACTGAACTGCGCGGGAAGATGCGTGAAGCTGGTGCGTCCTTTAAGGTTGCGAAGAACCGTCTCGCCAAGCTCGCCCTGAAAGACACCGATTACGCCGGTCTCGATGAGTTTCTCACCGGACCGACTGCACTGGCCTGGTCAACTGATCCGGTCGCAGCCGCCAAGGCTGCTGTCGATTTCGCAAAGTCGAACGACAAGCTGGAAATCGTTGGTGGATCGATGGGCACGCAGGTTCTCGACGAAGCAGGTGTCAGGGCGCTCGCCTCGATGCCAAGCCTCGACGAACTGCGCGGCAAACTCGTTGGCCTCGTCAACGCACCTGCAACCAAGGTTGCTCAAGTCGTTAACGCACCGGCTGCCAAGCTTGCTCGTGTCTTCGGTGCCTACGGCGCCAAGGACGCTGCTTAAGAGACGCTTTCGCAAACGCGATTTTGAACCACGTTTTGGGGGTGTGACCTGGATAGGCCGCCCCGCACAATTGGAGTAAGACATCATGGCTGATATTGCCAAGCTTGTTGAAGAACTTTCGAAGCTGACTGTCCTTGAGGCAGCAGAACTCGCAACTGCACTTGAAGAAGCATGGGGCGTTAGCGCCGCTGCTGCTGTCGCTGTTGCTGGACCTGCTGGCGGCGGCGATGCCGGCGCTGCTGCTGAAGAAAAAGACGAATTCGACGTCATTCTCACCGGCGACGGTGGCAAGAAGATCCAGGTCATCAAAGAAGTCCGCGCCATCACCGGCTTGGGCCTCACCGAAGCCAAGGGTCTCGTTGAGGGCGCTCCTAAGCCTCTCAAAGAAGGCGTCAACAAGGCTGAAGCCGAAGAAATCAAAGGCAAGATCGAAGCAGCTGGCGGTACTGTCGAACTCAAGTAATTGAGTTTGCAGGACTGCTTGGGCTCGCTCAAGCAATCTTGATCTTAAGTTTTGTGGGTGTCTTGAAGCGCCCGCAGATGGAGGGGCGGTACCGCAAGGTGCCGCCCTTTTTCTTGGTGTCTCTTAGCGACCCAGATCAGGACACTCGGTTTAGTGCGACTATCCCTGCATTCTTACAGGGCCGCCGTTTTCCAGCCACTGCGCATAATCTGCAGGAAGCTTGCGCATTGCCGCTTCGTATAGAGCTAGATCTTCTTCATCCAGCACGCCTTGCCAGCGCCCGTTGGTGCCTTTGTGAATGAACGTGTCTGCCCCGCCCTTAAAAGCAAAGGAGATGTTCTCTCGGACCACTTTCGACGGGTCTTTCTTGACCTCAGCAAATGTGCAGCGCTTCACGACATCCGCCCACAATTCATCGGGCACCTCGATATTAAGGAAATCGGCGATATCCCGCATCTGGCCGTCCAGATCGCTTAGAAGATCGTTGAAATGGACGAGCTTGATGTTGGGCAAGTGCCGGAAATTCCAGAAGGTTTGCGCATAACTGAGATGCGACCAATAGGGGTAACCGCCAATTTCCCAATCAAACCAGCTTTGCGTGATCCAATCCCGCCAGATCTGCTTCGTCTGACCGGTGAACCTGGGAAACTCGTCTCCGACGCGGCCCGGCAGACCGTTTGCAGCGGCATAGAACTCTTAAGTATGGCTTCCCCAATGGTTGAGCAGGGACATGAATACATCGCGCGGATCGCGGCTCACGCACAGGTACTTCGCTTCGGGGAAATACGGAAGCCCGTCTAGCGGAGTGTGTGTCTTGATATAGCGGCGGTGTTCTTGCGCTTCGAGTTGACCGAGCACCATTTCCAGAGGAATAGGCCGGAAATCAAGCCAAGGGGAGATGAACGAAGCGGGCCCGGGCAAATCACCGTCCGGAAAAAGGAGGTTGCCGACAATTGTCTGCATCAAGGTCGTTCCGGCCTTATACGACGTTGCGACCACGATATCGTCATCACGCGGAGTGAACCAATTCCACCGCGTCGAATCCAGATGATGATTTTAATAGATGCGTGAACGTGTCGGCAGGCTCGTCATCAAACGGGTTCCTCTCAGAGCGCGACCCTTGTGAGCGGCAGGCTAGTGCGCCTTCGCATTCTAGGCAAATTGAAAGCGCCATCGAACCAAATGATCTTCCGCTAGTTCGATTTCGATCTGCTTGCAGACTTCCTGATCTTTGATGGCGGTGTAACCGCTATGCCGCAGCACGCGCGCTAAGTTTCGCCGGCTGCTACAACAAGCTTTGACAGACGCGCCCACGCATATATCCGATCCGGCTTCATGCGTGAGACAGAGCATCTTGATACGCCCTCATGGCGCAAGGAAACCGGCGAGACGTTCAAGCTCGCATGGCCGCTGGTGCTCGCCAATCTTATGCAAATGGGCATCTACATGGTGGATGTCATTTTTATCGCGCGGCTAGGTGAAGCACCGCTTGCGGCATCTGGCCTTGTTGCGGGCTTATTCGGGCTGATCGTATGGTCCTTGGCGTCGCTTTCAGGTGCGGTTGCACCACTGATTGCCGAAGCTATTGGCGCGAAAGGCCGTTCGCTAAGACCAGTACGCCGCGCCACTCGCATGGCCCTTTGGGTAGCGCTCGTCACAGGGATATTAGGCATGGGCCTTGCGTCGCTGCTTGGCCCCGTCATGCGCGTAACCGGCCAAGACCCAAGTATCATCGCGCTCGCGCTTGAGTACAACTCCTTGGTCGTATTCTCGCTTATGCCGATGCTGCTCGCGTCAGTCTTGCGCAACTATGTATCGGCGCTCGGCTGGCCTGTGTTTGCAACGGCGATCACTGCGCTTGGTATTCCTGTGAACGCCATAGCCAACTACGCCTTCATTTTCGGCAACCTCGGTGCGCCAGAGATGGGGCTGACCGGTGCGGCGGTCGCTACGATCATCACGACCTTGATTACCCTGGGTGCGTACATCTTGGTGATCCTCATCTTCCCTAAGCTGGCGCGCTATCGCATCTTCTACCGCTTCTGGCGCCCCGACTGGAAACGTTTCTGGCGGATCGTGCGCATCGGCACACCGATTGCGTTGACCGTTGCGGCGGAAGCAGGCGTTTTCAGTGCCGCCGCATTCTTGATGGGCCGAATTGGTGCGGCCGAGCTGGCCGGTCATATCGTCGCGCTCAATATCGCCGCACTGGCATTCCAGGTTCCGTTCGGCGTGGGCCAGGCCGCAACCATTCGGGTGGGATATGCCTATGGCGCAAGAGACAAAGACGGGATCAAGCTGGCTGGCTGGGTCGCGTTGACAATCGGAACCGGCTTTATGGCGTTCACCGCTTTGGCAATGGTTTTCATTCCCGAGCCGCTGCTGCGCATCTATGTCGACATAGATGACCCCAAGAATGCAGCGCTGGTCGGGTTTGCGCTGCAGTATTTGGTGCTCGCGGCAGCTTTCCAATTGGTCGATGGCCTGCAAGCGGTTGCTGCTGGAGCATTGCGAGGCCTGCAGGACACTCGCGTGCCGATGTGGATTGCAATATTCAGCTATTGGGTGCCTGGATTTGGCCTTGCCTTCGTGCTTGGTTCCTTCACAAATCTTGCCGGTGTTGGCCTATGGATCGGGCTGGCAACGGGCCTAGCGTTCGCAGCGGTCCTGCTTACCTGGCGCTGGATGTTGCGCGAACGGATCAGGCTGACGCTTCGATCGGCCTGAACGACCGAAAATTCTGAAAAAATTTGTTGGGCAAGCTGTTGACTCATGCAGCTGGCGCACCCATTTGCCCTCTCGCTGGCACTCTCACAAGGAGAGTGCCAATTCGTGATTATCAACCCAAGCAAGAAAGGTCATTACCATGGCATTTCGTCCGCTGCACGACCGTGTATTGGTCCGTCGCATCGAAGCCGACCAGAAAACCGCTGGCGGCATCATTATCCCAGACAGCGCTCAGGAAAAGCCAAGCGAAGGCGAAATCGTCTCCGTTGGCGAAGGCACCCGTGACGATTCAGGCAACCGTGTTGCACTGGACGTCAAAGCTGGCGACCGAATCCTGTTCGGCAAATGGTCCGGCACCGAAGTCAAACTCGACGGTGAAGACCTGCTGATCATGAAGGAAAGCGACATTATGGGGATCATCGGCTGATCAGCCGGACACCCACACGCTTTTCCCTCTTTCATTTGAATACCAGGAGAAACAACTATGGCTGCTAAGGACGTAAAGTTCGGCCGTGATGCCCGCGAAGGCATCCTCAAGGGCGTAGATACGCTCGCAAACGCTGTGAAAGTCACACTTGGCCCGAAAGGTCGCAACGTCGTGATCGACAAGAGCTTTGGTGCACCGCGCATCACAAAGGACGGTGTGACTGTCGCCAAGGAAATCGAACTCAAAGACAAGTTCGAGAACATGGGCGCTCAGATGCTCAAGGAAGTTGCGTCGAAGACGAACGATCTTGCTGGTGACGGCACAACGACTGCAACGGTTCTGGGCCAGGCAATCATTCGCGAAGGCATGACAGCCGTCGCCGCGGGTATGAACCCGATGGATCTGAAGCGCGGCATCGACCTCGCAGTCGAGAAAGTGGTCGCAGACCTCGTCGGCCGTTCAAAGGATGTCGCTGGCTCATCTGAAATCGCTCAAGTCGGCATTATCTCTGCCAATGGCGACCGTGAAGTTGGCGAGAAAATCGCTGAAGCGATGGAAAAGGTCGGCAAAGAAGGCGTTATCACCGTTGAAGAAGCCAAGGGCCTCGAGTTTGAACTCGATGTTGTTGAAGGCATGCAGTTCGACCGCGGCTACCTCAGCCCGTACTTCATCACTAACCCGGACAAAATGACGGTTGAACTCGACAACCCATACATCCTGATCCACGAGAAGAAGCTTTCGAACTTGCAGGCGATGCTTCCGATCCTCGAAGCGGCTGTCCAGTCTGGCCGTCCGCTGCTGATTATCGCAGAAGACATCGAGGGCGAAGCGCTGGCGACACTCGTTGTCAACAAGCTGCGCGGTGGCCTGAAAGTGGCTGCGGTCAAGGCACCGGGCTTCGGTGATCGCCGCAAGGCGATGCTGCAGGACATTTCGATCCTTACCAAGGGCGAAATGGTCAGCGAAGACCTCGGCATCAAGCTCGAGAACGTCACGCTCGGCATGCTGGGTGAAGCCAAGCGCGTCACTATCGACAAGGACAACACCACCATTGTTGACGGTGCCGGCAGCGAAGCTGACATCAAGTCTCGCGTCGAACAAATCCGTGCGCAGATCGAAACCACCACAAGCGATTACGACAAAGAGAAGCTGCAAGAGCGTCTTGCAAAGCTTGCTGGCGGCGTAGCTGTGATCAAGGTTGGCGGCGCTTCGGAAGTCGAAGTTAAGGAGCGTAAGGACCGCGTTGATGACGCGCTGCACGCTACCCGTGCTGCGGTTGAAGAAGGCATCGTCCCTGGCGGCGGTACAGCTCTGCTTTACGCAACCAAGGCTCTTGCTGGGCTGAAGGGCGCGAATGATGACCAGACCCGCGGTATAGACATTGTGCGCAAGGCTATCCTCGCTCCGGTTCGCCAGATCGCTCAGAATGCTGGCCATGATGGCGCAGTGATCTCTGGCAATCTGCTGCGCGAAGATGACGAAAAGCAGGGCTTTAACGCAGCGACAGACACCTATGAAAACCTGGTGGAAGCTGGCGTGATTGACCCTACCAAGGTTGTCCGCACAGCGCTGCAGGACGCGGCATCGGTTGCTGGCCTGTTGATCACCACCGAAGCGGCGATCACTGACGCTCCGGAAGACAAGGCTGGCGGCGGCGGCATGCCCGATATGGGCGGCATGGGCGGCATGGGCGGCATGGGCGGAATGGGCGGCTTCTAAGCCAACCCACACGCTTCAAAAGCTGAAAAAGAAGAGCCCCGTGGGACTTTCGTCCCGCGGGGTTTTTCGTTGGTCGAAACGCCCGATTTGAAGGCGACCAATTTCAGCGCGGGTGTGCGGCATCAGGATCAACTGGGGTAGATGTTAGGGCGAACGCAGCTTGATGAACTGGCTCACGGTGCCGCGGCTGCCGAATGGCTCAATCAGAAAGCCATCGGCGGGCAGATTGAAGAGGTGCTGGTAATTGCTGACCCAAAGACTCTTGGTGAAATGCGCCAGCATTATCATACAGAGCTTCGCAGCAAGCTTGCCGGCGAAATCGACAAGACATTGACTGGTCTGCCGATCGATAAGATCGAAGCCGCAATCGAAGCAGCCTGACCTGTCAGCGGGCAAGAAAAAGGGCCGGAAAGCTCCGGCCCTTCTCAAACCAGTCATTGAACAAACAGATCAACCGCCCTTACGGCTAGCCTCGACCATTTCGAGCACCTCGTCAGACCAGGTTACCTGCGTCTGCGTTTGCGGATTGAACACATCACCCGGATATTGTGCGGCTTCGGCTGCAGCAATTTCCTCTGCCGTCAGGAATTCACTCGGCTCAAGCGCAAAGACGTCAAGTCCGCGAGTAATCTCGGTCGCATAGATACGGCCATTGTACCAATAGGCCGACCAATAGCCCCCCGTTATCAACTGGTCGTTGTCGATTGGTCCACGATCAAAAAACGCGATCTCTTTCGGGTTCTTTGCGTCCGTGAAATCAATCACTGAAATGCCGCCCTGATACCAAGCCTGAACGAAGATATCGCGCCCAGGCACCGGGATAATCGAGCCGTTATGAGCGACGCAGTTTTCCTTGCTGCTTTGTGGTGCAGGCAGCTTGTAATTGCTGCGGAACTCCAGCTTGCCATTTACCACTTCATAGATTGCGTTGGCGCCCCAGTTCATCGGGTCACCAGCCTGGCAGCGCGGGCGGCCACCGCCACCCCATTCATCCGTGAACAGCACCTTGGTACCATCATTGTTGAATGTGGCCGAGTGCCAATAGGCGAAGCCAGTGTCAGTGACATCGTCGATACGCTGCGGATTGTATGGATCGGAGATGTCCATGATGATCCCATTGCCTGAACACGCACCAGCCGCGAGGTTCAACGACGGGAAAACAGTGATGTCATGGCACTGGTTCGTATCACTGGTTTCCTGCGTTCCATCGCCATGGTCACCGCCACGCCACAGGCCCGCAATATTACCACCCTTTGCGAATACGCGAGGGCTTGACGTGATGCGAGCAGCAGACGGATCAGCGAGCGGGATCTCGATCACGTCAATGCTGAACAGCGCAGTTTCATCGCCAGCACTGTTGAAGCAACCCTCCAGCTCTTCATCGTCGCGAACATAAGAGGTGCCCGAGTTATAGAGCACTATGCGTTCATCATTGGCATCGACAATCGAGTGCGTGTGCGAGCCGCGGCAGGTCTGCACCTGCCCGACTTGCACAGGATTGCGAATATCGGAAATGTCGAAAACGCGAACACCACGGAAGCGTTCTTCATTGACATCGCCCTGAACCCCTTCGAGCCCGCAATCGAGCCGTGCGCGGCTGTCCTGGACACTCATCACGAGAATGTCGCCGACGATGGAAACGTCACCTTGTCCGCCCGGGCACACAATCGAACTGACCAGCGTTGGAACGCCATCTTCGCCCAATTCATAAGCGTTGAAGCCGTGATAATTGCCCGCGACCATCATATTACCGGAAAACGCGATATCGGTGTTTGCAAAATCCAGTGGCGAAGAACGACTACTGAAGCGGGGTTCCGCCTCTTCACCATCGTCCGCACTGTCTTGGTTTGCATCCTCTTCATCATCATCTTCGATGCGCGGCTGAAGACCAGCCGGATTTGCAGGATCAAAGAATCCAGCTGGCTTCGGCATTGCAGTGACCAAGCGCAGATTGCTGATCGCTTCACCTGCGTCACGGAAACCTGCAGCCAGCGTGGCACGCGGATCATCTGACAGCCCGGCAAGCAATTCGTTCATCCGTTCGACTTCAGTCTTCTGATCGCCCGCAACATCGTTTGTGAACCCAAACATCACAGGCTCATAAGCAGCGCCTGGCTGGCTGTGCAGATCATCGACCATATCAATTGCGCCAGCATGGTGACGGATCATGAGTTGCAAGAACAGGCGGTCAAAAGCCGTGCCGCTAGACGCGGCGAGCTCTGCCATTTGAGCCGGCGTTGCCATGCCCATCATCTCGTGGTGCCCATGATGCATTGAATGATCGCCACCATGATGCGCCATCTGCATAGCCACAGGCTCGCCGCGGTCGGTAAGCCAGCCGGCCATGAAATCAATCTCGTCCTTCTGGCTCGCATTGATCCGGCCGGCGAGCGCGACGATATCTTCATTATTGGTACGGCCATCAACCAGCGCGGCCATCTCAACAGCTTGCTGGTGGTGGACGATCATGCCCTGCATGAAATCGACATCGGCAGGCGTATAGGTCGCACCGGCAAGCTGGCTCGCCTGTTCGACTGTCAGAACGGTGTTCCGTTCACCGGGCGCACCCGGCTTCACGATTGGAACACCTTGCGCAAATGCAGCGGTGGAACTGCTTACCATCAGCGCGGCAACAGCAGCCTTCATACCTGCCGATGACAGGCTGACGCGATCAATATTCATGCAAAACCCCAATTCTCTCAAATTTCAAGCATGCCGCCACAGCATGCCCGCACTCAAAGCCAGAATATGGCCAACCCCGCAAACCCGCTAGACCCCGGCCCTGCGCAAATGCGCCAATATCTATGCAAACGATTGGCGTCACTCTGCAAACGACATGCATAGCCCAGTGGTTCCTTACATTTTGCAGGAATCCGGTCGCCCCGAATTGCTTCAATGCTTGCCTAGGCGAATCCCGGTCTGTTAATCTCCCAACAACACAAAACAGGATAGTTCACCGAGTATGGAACAGTTTTTGGGAAAATCGCTGATCGCCGCCTTGGGCGCAATTGCGTTTGTCGCAAGCCCAGTTCTGGCGCAGTCAAACGACCTCGAAGCCGCTTTCGACAGTACCTTTGGCACAGAGGTCAGGGCACCAGAGAGCTTCGAAGCCGTCTACGAGACATCTTTCGAGCGGCGGATCGCGCAACTGGCAGACGGCAGCCGCGGCCGCATCGGTGTTGCTGCCATTAATCTTAACACTGGTGAAGAGATTGCGGTACTTGGCGATCAGTTGTTCCCGCTGGCTTCGACCAGTAAAATTGCCGTGGCTGCTGCCTATCTGGAGCTGGTTGAACAAGGCCGGTATTCGCTGACAAGCGAGTTTCCACTGTTGATCCCGGTCCGTTCAGCGAAGTTTTCTTCGCGCGCTGCACCGGTTCGCGAAGGCAATTATATGCCGGCCAGTGAACTGATCGAGATCATGATATCTCGATCGAGCAATCCCGCGACTGACGCGCTCCTGCGTGTGGTTGGCGGACCCGCAGCCGTGAACGACTGGATGCGTCGCCAAGGCATAAAAGAATTCAGTATTAATCGAGATATCGCAACTCTAGTGCGCGATGATGGAGAGTACGATCCATCCGCACACATCGACACACGCGATGCCGCCACGCCCAAGGCCATGGTCAAGCTTTTGCAAGGCCTCTATCAGGGTAAGTTTCTGTCCGCCCAAAGCCGGCAAGTGATCCTTGACGCTATGGCAAAAACCCGCACGGGAACGCGCCGGATTCCGGCCGAAATGCCGGGCTATGTCCAAGTGATGCACAAGACCGGTTCGCTCAACAACACGTCCAGCGATATCGGAATTCTTAAAGGCCCGAACGGACATGCGATTGCTGTTGCGATTTATGTGACCGGTCAAGGCGCGCGGGGCGCTCGCGAAGCCCGGATCGCTTCGATTGCGCGTGCACTTTATGATGGCTTCGCAGAGAAAGCCGGCGTGGCGAGCCCTCGGGTCTGGACCAGTACGGCCCGTCCCGGCGGCTGATTCCTCTTACCTATTTCGCGGTGCTTAAGCCGCAGCATAGAAAAAGGGCGGCACCATCGCTGGCACCGCCCCTATTTCAATCGAAAAATCGATTTGAGCTGAAATTACTCAGCAACTTCAGCAGCAGCTTCTTCAGCGCCGTCTACTGCTTCTGCAGTTGCGTCAGCAGCTTCACCAGCAGCTTCGTCTGTAGCTTCAGCCATTGCGTCGGTGTTTGCTTCAGCGTCTGCAGCCATTGCGTCTGCAGTTTCAGCAGCCGAATCAGCAGTTTCCGAGCAAGCAGCCAGGCCAAGAGCAGAAGCTGCAACAGCAGCAGCAAGTACGATCTTACGCATAATATAAATCCTCGATCAGCGAGTGTGTAAGGCAGATCCGATCTGGGTCTGCCAAAGCGAGCTTCTCGCATCGCTTCGACTAGCTAAATAATGGCTGGAATGTGGCTATGCAAGCGAAAACACACGTTCTCGCCTCTTTCCCGCCTTATTCTTCACCGTTGGTCGTTCACCTCATTCCCCGCGCAACGTGTGGGAAAATCGCCAGAATGACGGCTTACACGCGGGGCAAAGCGCTGCTAGCAAGCACATATGGCCGAGCATCAGCATCTTTATCTCGTCGACGGATCGTCATACATTTTTCGCGCCTATCATAGGCTTCCGCCGCTCACCGATCCCGAAGGCACACCGGTAGGCGCAGTCTATGGCTACACCACGATGCTCTGGAAGCTGGCCACTGACCTTGATGAAGCAGATGGTCCAACCCATCTTGCGGTGATACTCGACGCTTCGGGGAAGTCTTTCCGCAACGATATTTTTCCCGAATACAAGGCCAATCGCCCCCCTCCACCGGAAGATTTGGTGCCACAATTTCCACTGATCCGCGATGCGACCCGCGCGTTTAGTCTCCCTTGCATCGAAGAGCAGGGTCTGGAAGCAGATGATCTGATTGCAACCTATGCCCGTGCCGCGCAAGCGCAGGGCTGGGACGTTACAATCGTGTCTTCAGACAAAGATCTGATGCAGCTTGTTGGCGAGAGAGAAGGTCCGAATGGGCCGGCGCGCATCGATATGCTCGATACGATGAAGAGCCAGCGGATCTACATCGAAGAAGTAGAGGCGAAGTTTGGGGTGAAGCCCGAGCTGGTGGGTGATGTGCTGGCGCTAATGGGCGACAGTGTCGACAATATTCCCGGGATCTATGGAATTGGTCCCAAGACAGCAAGCAAGCTGATCGCAGAGCACGGCTCGCTAACCGCAGCGCTGGATTTTGCGCCGGAGATGAAGAAGTCAAAACTGAAAGAGCGGCTGCTGGAAAGCAGACAAGACGCGGAGATGAGCCGGGTCTTGGTCACTCTCAAGGAGGATTGCGATCTTCCGCAACCGCTCGATGAGTTCAAACTCGATGGCGTGCCTCCCGAACCATTGGCAGCGTTCCTGGAAAAGCATGGGTTCAGTTCGCTTTTGCGGCGGTTGGATTCTGGGAAGGGAAGCCCGGAGCGGCCCAACAATCTGAACCCTGCAAAACAGGAAACTGAAGGCGCCGTTGCTTCGGCACAGGGCAGCCGGCAACCGCTGCCAGAGATGCCTGCTGTGGATCGTGGCTCTTACGAGACAGTCCAGACCATGGAGCGTCTTGAGGCGTGGATCACACGCGCAACCGCCGCACGCCTCGTTGCCGTCGACACCGAGACCAGTAGCCTGGATGCAATGCGCGCAGAGCTGGTCGGCGTAAGCCTCGCGCTAGGCCCGAATGACGCATGCTACATACCGCTTGCACATGGCCGCAATGATATGTTCGCCGAAAGGCCCGAGCAGATTGATCGTGACCAGGCGGTGGCCGCTCTCAAGCCGCTGCTGGAAGACGATTCGGTCATCAAGATCGGTCAAAACATCAAATACGATATCAACGTGCTTTCGCGGTATGGCATCGATGTGGCGCCTGTTGATGACACAATGATCATCAGCTTCACGCTTGATGCCGGTCGCGGTGAAGTCGGCATGGGCGGGCACGGCATGGACGAATTGTCTGACCGTCATCTGGGCCACACTCCGCTGTCCTTCAAGGAAGTCTGCGGGACGGGAAAGAAAGCGATTCCTTTCGGGGAAGTGGATCTCGATCGCGCTACCGAATATGCCGCCGAAGACGCCGACGTAACCTGGCGTTTGCATCGTCACATGAAACCAAGGCTAGCTGATGAAAGTGGCACGCGCATCTATGAGCGGGTCGACCGCCCTCTCATTCCTGTAGTGGCCCAAATGGAGCGTCACGGCATCAAGGTTGACCGGGCACGCCTTTCCAGACTTTCAGAAGAATTCGCCAAGGAGACAGCTCGGCTCGAAGGGGAAATTCACGGCATAGCGGGACAGGAATTCACGGTCGGAAGCCCCAAGCAACTGGGCGACATTCTGTTCGACAAGCTTGGGTTCAAAGGCGGCAAGAAAGGCAAGAGCGGGCAGTATTCAACCGACCACAGCATGCTGGAAAAACTCGCCGGCGAAGGCGCGGAAATCGCGAAGAAAGTCCTCGAATGGCGTCAGCTTGCGAAGCTGAAATCGACCTACACCGACGCTCTGCAAGAAGCGATCAATCCCGACACGGGCCGTGTGCATACGAGCTATTCTCTGGTCGGCGCGCAAACTGGCCGGTTGTCATCAACTGACCCCAATCTGCAAAACATCCCGATCCGGACGCTAATCGGGCGCCAGATCCGCGAAGCCTTTGTCCCAGATGAAGGCAACTTCTTGCTGGCCGCTGACTATAGCCAGATCGAATTGCGGCTAGCTGCGCATATGGCCGACGTCCCGACATTGAAAGAGGCCTTCGCGCAAGGCGAAGACATTCACGCGCGAACAGCCAAGGAGATGTTCGGTGAAGTCAACCGCGATACGCGGGCGCAGGCCAAGACGATCAATTTCGCCATACTCTATGGCATTTCGCGTTGGGGGCTGGCCGGGCGGCTGGAGGTAGAGCCGGATGAGGCCCAAGCGATGATCGACACCTATTTCCAGCGGTTTCCCGGCATCCAGCGATATATTCACGAGACACTGGAGACGGTTCGCGAGCGCGGCTATTCCGAAACACTGTTCGGTCGCAAAACCTGGTTCCCAAGGATCAACTCCAAGAACGTTGCAGAACGCCAGGGTAGCGAACGCGCCGCAATCAATGCCCCGATTCAAGGGACCAGCGCTGATATCATCAAGCGTGCCATGGTCCGCATGATGCCCGCGCTGGACGACGCCGGTCTCGGTCACGTGCGCATGCTGTTGCAAGTGCATGACGAGCTTGTGTTCGAACTGCCCGAAGGCGACGTTGCTGCGGCCTCACCCATTATCGAGCGGGTTATGGCGGAAGCCGCTGGGCCAGCCGTAAAACTGGATGTGCCGCTGGACATTGAGATCGGAACAGGCATCAGCTGGGATGCGGCACATTGACCGGCACACCTGAGCCATTTCCGGCATGTGTTGCAAAATGCCAATTCAGCACATACGCCGCTCGCAATGTTTGACCAAATCAATCCAGCTAGCTGGCGCATCGATTTGAATGTTCTGGCTTATGACATCACCGTATCCGCGCTGATTGTCGCGGTCGCGGTCGTTATTGCCTATTTGATTTACCGCGCAGCATTCCACCTTGTCAGCCGCGTAACCCGCGTTTCGGAGACAAATGTCGATGACGAGATTGTCGGCCGCATCCGTGCGCCGATCAAATGGTCCTTTATCGCCATCGCCGTCACACTCGCGGCGCAATATGATGCGCCGCTGCGACTTGCAGGCGAACGGACTTCAGACCTTTTTTGGTCTTCTCTTTCTTGGGAGAATCAGCGGCGGCCATTGGGCTCTCTTTGATTGCGAACAGAAATCGTCGAACCGCCAAGCTAGGAAGCTCAGAGGCGGAGCACAATCAAACTATGAAATGAGCTGTGCGGGCGAGCAATGCAGGCCAGGCAAGAAAAAACCCGGTCAAAAATGACCGGGCTTGAAAGTCTTTGGGAGAGGATGCCTAAAAGGCAACGTCTATTTGCAGTGCAGCATTGTTCTTCGCAAGTGCGAAAAGAACATCCTGTGTTGCAAAATGCGCAATAGCCTTAGCGCTGTCACTCCGTAGATTTCTGAAATTTCATCATAAAGCGGTCGGTTTTGCCGCGCACACTCTCGTCGAAGATGGATTTCGTTATCTCGTCATCGCTGCGGCGCAACATATCCGACTGGCCGACAAGCACAAACCCTGCCGCCTGCATTGCCGCGAGCACTGTGGCGGGATCAATCCGGTGGACCGCATCCACCACTTCCCGGGTATCCCCGGACTGTCCGACATGATCGATCACAATTACGTGCCCTCCTGGCTTCAACGCCGCAAGCCAGTTGGCAAGCATCGCGCGCTCGTCGATCCGCTCCATCTGGAAGCACTCGGACGTCCAGTAGATGTCATGAAAGGTCTGATTGGTGAAGATCATGTGGACACTATCGGGCGCCAAAACCATGGCACGATTGCGAGTTCCGATTGGCCGGATATTGCTATGCCTGTCAGTTCTCGCTTCCCAGATTTCCGAGTTGTGGAATGCAGCAGGATTGAGCGCATAGACAGCGCCCCTTGCCTTGGGCCTACAATCTCGGCCAGCAATGCACTGTAGTAGCCATCTCCTGCCATGAAATCGGCAATAACACCGCCTCCTTTCGGTCCTGAGAAGCGCAAAACTTCGACCGGGTTGCCCCCTTCATCCAGCGCCCAATCTGCTTCGCTACGGCTTTGGTCTGCCACTGCATCGCTTGCCGGATCGGCCAATGCTGGCGTGCCCCAAGCAATTACGACACTGGCCAATGCAGCCAGCATTGATTTTCTTCGCATTTCACTACCCCTTGGTTGCAAGGGCAGGAGTGTACCATTGAAGCGATTTCGCAATCCCGCACCGACCAAGGCGCGACGGTTTTCGATCAAGAGAGCGGATGACAGCCGGCTTTCAAGACGCTAAGCACTGCCGCTACGTAACCCTCTTCATACGAACTCCAACGAGGCATTGATGCAAAAGATTTTTCCCGATGCCGCGGCCGCCCTGGAAGGGCTGCTATCAGATAACATGTTGATCGCCGCCGGAGGCTTTGGCCTTTGTGGAATTCCAGAGCGGTTTCTTGACGCGATCCGTGACAGTGGCGTCTCGGGCCTGACCTTTGCAAGCAACAATGCCGGAATCGATAACGAGGGGATCGGCAAGCTGTTGCGCACCAAGCAAGTCAGGAAGATGATCAGTTCCTACGTGGGCGAGAACAAGGAGTTCGAGCGCCAGTTTCTGTCCGGCGAGCTGGAGGTTGAATTCTGCCCGCAAGGTACCCTGGCCGAACGCATGCGCGCCGGCGGCGCAGGCATCCCCGGATTCTACACCAAGACCGGGGTTGGAACACAGGTCGCCGAAGGCAAGGAACACAAAGACTTCAACGGCGAAACCTACATCCTGGAACACGGAATTTTTGCCGATTTGTCGATCATCAAAGCCTGGAAAGCGGATGAGACCGGCAATCTGATGTTCCGGAAGACCGCACGCAATTTCAATCAGCCCGCGGCGACATGCGGCAAAGTCTGCGTCGTCGAAGTCGAGGAGATCGTGCCCGTCGGCGAGCTAGACCCGGATTGCATCCATTTGCCCGGTGTCTTCGTGAACCGCATGATTGTGGGCGCGCCATACGACAAGAAGATCGAGTTCCGTACGGTGCGCGAAAGAGAAGCCGTATGAATCCGATCGCATTCGCAGTTGCGCTCGCGCTCGCTGCCATACCCGCCTACCCGGCATTCGCAAGTCATCCCGAAGGAGTAGAGCTCGTGGTCAATGAAAAAGCCGCCATTCAAACCACTATTGATGGCGTCTATGATGTGATCTCAGGCCCGGTCGGCGCGGCGCGCGACTGGGACAAGATGCGAGCTCTGATGACCGAAGATGCGCGTCTCACGCCAATCGGGACCGACGGCCACAGCTCGTATGACGTGGATGGCTATGTTGCGCGGTCAGAAGAGTTTCTGATGAGCCAAGGGTTCTTCGAGATCGAAACTGGCAACCGGATGGAAGTCTATGGCAATCTCGCCCAAGTCTGGTCCGCCTATGAAGGCCGCGCCAGTAGTGCGGATGGCCCTGTCTTCGTGACCGGCATCAACAGCTTCCAGCTGGTAAAAACCGAAAATGGCTGGAAGGTTTTCTCGATCCTGTGGCAGGCCGCTAATGACAAGCTGCCGGTTCCTGCTGACCTTGCCGAGACGGAGGCCGAATGATGAGCGCTGAAGCAAAAGGCTGGGACCGCAACCAGATGGCCGCGCGTGCGGCGCAAGAGCTGGAAGACGGTTATTACGTCAACCTTGGCATTGGCATCCCGACGCTGGTTGCCAACCATATTCCCGATGGCATGCATGTCACGCTGCAAAGCGAAAACGGCATGCTGGGCATCGGCCCATTCCCCTATGACGACGAAGTCGATCCGGATCTGATCAACGCTGGCAAGCAAACCATCAGCGAGCTGCCGCACAGCGCTTATTTCGACAGCGCAACCAGCTTTGCCATGATCCGCGGCGGGCATATCGACCTGACTGTGCTGGGCGCGATGGAAGTTGCCGAAAACGGTGACATCGCCAACTGGATGATCCCGGGCAAGATGATCAAGGGCATGGGCGGCGCGATGGACCTTGTTGCTGGCGTGAAGAAGATCATCGTGGTGATGGATCACGCCAGCAAGGCGGGCGAGCCAAAGTTCATTCCCGAATGCACCTTGCCGCTGACAGGCACCAATGTGGTCGACATGATCATCACCAATCTGGGTGTATTTCACCGCAAGGATCACGAAAGCCCGTTCCGCCTGATCGAGCTGGCACCGGGTGTGACGGAAGATGATATCGCCGCCCAGACAACGGCGAAATATGAAGTCGCGCTGAGCGCATAACCCATGTGGCTCGAAAAGCCTCGCAACCCGAACGCCCCGCTGGCCGGGCTCAAAGTGCTTGAGCTGGCGCGAGTGCTGGCTGGGCCATGGGCAGGGCAAATCCTCGCCGATCTGGGCGCGGATGTGATCAAGGTCGAAGCGCCGGAGGGGGACAATACGCGTATCTGGGGTCCACCCTGGGTCGAGCATCATGGCGAAAAGACCTCGGCCTACTATCACGCCTGCAATCGCGGAAAACGTTCGATCGTAGCGGATTTCCGCCAGCAGGAAGATATCGCCAATGTTATCGGGCTCGCTTCCGGGGCGGATGTAGTGCTCGAAAATTTCCTTCCGGGAAAGCTCGCTAAATTCGGCCTGGATTATCCGACGCTTTCGAGGGAAAATCCTCAGCTTATCTATTGTTCGGTCACAGGCTTCGGACAGGATGGCCCACGCCGCAGCGAACCCGGTTACGACTTCGTGATCCAGGGCATGAGCGGATTCATGTCTTTAAACGGTGAGCCCGGCGGCGATCCCATGAAATTCGGTGTCTCGATTTCTGACCTTTCCTGCGGACTATATGCCGCCAATGCCATCCAGGCGGCGCTGCTGATGCGCGAGCGCACCGGAAGGGGACAATGGATCGATATGAGCTTGCTCGATTGCTCGGTCTCGCTGCTCGCAAACCAAGCTTCAAGCTATTTCGCGACCGGCGCAAATCCACCGCGTATGGGCAATGCGCATGCGCAAGTCAGCGCCTATGGCGTATTCCCGACCAAGGACGGCCCGGTCGTGCTGGCACCTGCAAACGACAATCTGTTTCGCAAGCTGCTGAACGTGCTGGGCCGAGGTGATCTACTCGATGACGCCCGCTTTTCTTCCAACGAAGCCCGTGTCGCCAATCGCGAAGAAGTCGACACCATGATCGCTCGAGAAACCGTTCTTTGGGAACGCGATGTTTTGCTGCGCCACTTCGCAAAGGCTGGCGTACCTGCCGGCCCGATCAACAATCTGGATGAAGTCTTCGCAGACCCCCAGATTCAAGCCCGCGGCATGCAGTTGAAGCTAGACGAAATGCCCGGCGTGCGCAGCCCGTTTAGATTCTCCGACGCAGAGTTGGCGCTGGACAAGCCTTCACCAACATTGGGCGAGGACAGTTAAGCGACCACAGCTTTCAGATCATCGATCAAATCGGTCCGTTCCCAAGGAAACAGATCGCCTTCTGGCGTACGGCCAAAGTGGCCATAGGCCGCGCTCTTGCTATAGATCGGCTTATTAAGACCCAGATGCGTGCGAATCGCGCGCGGGGTCAGCCCGCCCAGCTTGCCGATCGAATTGATAGCCGCTTCAAGCTTCGCATCATCAACGGTGCCAGTACCGTGCGTATCGACATAGAGCGATAGCGGCTCCGAAACGCCAATCGCATAGGCGATCTGGATCGTGCAGCGTTTGGCAAGGCCTGCCGCAACAACATTCTTTGCAAGGTATCGAGTGATATAGGCCGCCGAACGGTCCACCTTGGTCGGGTCCTTGCCGCTGAAGGCACCGCCACCGTGCGGCGCGGCACCACCATAGGTGTCGACGATGATCTTGCGGCCCGTCAGGCCAGCGTCACCATCAGGCCCGCCGATCACAAAGCTACCGGTCGGATTGATGTGCCATTGTGTCTCATCGGACAGGAAGCCGTCGGGTAGGATATCCGCCACCACTCCCTTCACATAGGACTTGAGCTCGGCTTCTTTCGCACCTTGGTCATAGCCCTCCGCATGCTGAGTGCTGACCACCAGGGCCGTGCAAGCAACCGGCTTTCCATCCTTGTAGCGCAGCGTGACCTGGCTCTTGGCATCTGGCTCCAGGAAAGGTGCCACGCCAGAATGACGATCAGCAGCGAGCCGCTCCAAGATCTTGTGGCTGTAATCGAGCGTCGCAGGCATCAGGTCAGGCGTTTCATCGCAAGCAAAACCGAACATGATGCCCTGATCGCCGGCGCCCTCGTTTTTGTTCGAGCCTTCGGCACCTGCGTCGACGCCTTGCGCGATGTGCGCCGATTGGCCGTGCAAATGGTTTTCAAACGTCAGCGTCTTCCAGTGGAAGCCGTCTTGCTCATAGCCGATATCACGCACGGTGCTGCGGACCGCCTGCTCGATCTCTTCCTTGGCACCGGGTGCCCAGCCGCCGTTGACCGCCCATTCCTCGTTATTTTCGTCATACATTGGTGCGCAGCGAATTTCGCCCGACAGAATGACGCGCTGCGTCGTGGTCATCGTCTCGCAGGCGACACGCGCTTCCGGATCTTTGGCGAGCATGAGATCAACAATAGCATCGGAGATCTGGTCAGAGACTTTGTCCGGATGACCTTCTGAAACGCTTTCGGAGGTGAAGAGAAAATTGCTGCGCATGATACCTCGATATAAAGAGTTCTTTATGTGTGCGCGTTTCCTAACTGCTGCGCAATCGCAAGGCAACCAGAGAAGCGGTGATCAAGAGAAAAGCCCACCATAATGGCAGGTTATTGCCTAGTTTCGCGAAAAGCGTTGCGCCTTTTGCAGGCGGGATCGCTCCATCGAGCCAGCCATCGACCCCGCTGGGAATGTACGACCGGACGATTCCGTTTGCATCGATTACTGCGCTGATACCCGTGGTGGTTGAACGCAGTACAGGCACACCTTCCTCGATCGCGCGCAGCCGTGCATGCGCCAGATGCTGCGGCGGCCCCCAGCTCCCGAACCAGCCATCATTGGACGGGTTGAAAATGAATTGCGGCCGGTTTGCGCGATCGACAACCTGACCAGAGAACACAATCTCGTAGCATATCTGGATGCCTGCACGGCCAAAACGCCTCAGCTCCAACGTCGCAGGGCCAGCGCCCGGCTCGTAGTCAATAGAGCCGGCAACAAGTCTGGAAAGCCCGATCGGTTCAAGGAAGGAACGCATCGGCAGATATTCGCCATAGGGTACAAGATGCGTCTTGGAATAATTCGCAAAAATGTCACCGCGACCATCAATTGCGCTCACCGCATTGCGAGCGCTGACCGCGCGCAACCGCCCATCGGGTTGCCCCATGGACAAATGAACGAGACCAGAGAGAAGAATCGACTTCTCACCGATGACTGCGGCAATCCGTTGGCGCGCAAACTGCGGATCACGACCGGCTGTACGCGCGCGATAGTATCGATCAGGATAGCCATCTTCGAGATAGTCCGGAATCGCAGCTTCAGGCCAAAGTACCAAGCGGGGTTCATCGCGGCCAGGCAGTGTATTCTCAGTCAGCCTTGCAAATTGTTCCTCGTATTTGGTCGGGTCGTCACGCTCCTCCTGCGGGATCAGCGGCTGGACCAGCATGAATGGAACCGTGCCTTCATCGTTGACGTATCGCGCTGCAGGGAAAAGCATTGCTGCCGCTACGCCAAGCGCGACGACGAACGAGAGCATGCGTACGCGACCCATGCTCCAAAAAGCGATCGGCAGCCCTGCTATCAAAATGACGGCGCCGGAGAGCGCGTAGGTGCCCAGCCACGGTAGCAGCAAGGCGATACCCGGGCTGTCAAAGTCGCCCAACAGCATCAACCCCAACGGGGGCCAGGGATATCCGGTGAAAACCCAGCTACGCAGCCACTCAGCCACAATCCACGTACCCGCGAACACACAAGTGAAGACCGTCAT
>Ga0181580_10000790_pt1 | contig 24350 bp, 20 predicted proteins | sample 071ome_23_FD_132413 | JGI IMG/M metagenome (GOLD analysis project Ga0181580, IMG submission 132413) | Coastal salt marsh microbial communities from the Groves Creek Marsh, Skidaway Island, Georgia - 071403BT metaG (megahit assembly) | ecosystem: Environmental > Aquatic > Marine > Intertidal... | reverse complement strand
TTTACACTTTCGCTTTTTTTTCGTCTGGTGCACGGAAGATTTACACTTTCGCTTTTTTTTCGTCTGGTGCACGGAAGATTTACACTTTCGCTTTTTTTTCGTCTGGACGTGGGTGTAGGCGGCCATTTTAAGCCGTATAGACGACGCGCGAAATACCAACTGTACGGCAGTCAAACAGCCACAGAGGTGAACTGTGCGAAGAGCGGACGAGTGACACACAACTTTTGAAGAAGAGGATATCAATTTGGCTTCAGTGGGACATAAGCTACCATATGAAATTCTTGTTTCAATGCGCCGGCGCCGCTGCACGCTGTACTGGTACCTCACTAGTTCTAGCAACAACAAGATGCTTACTGCCAGGTGAGACTGAGATAGCCCATTGTCCATCAGAAAGAATGATTGATGACACCCTAGGTCCTTTCAAAATTTATCGCGCGCTTCTATACACGGTAAAATATGCTGAAGCAGCCATGTTCAACATTCAACAGGCCACAGAAAACAGCGTTCCGAGTCGCACCACACACCGGAGTTTGGTCAAAACGGTCACTCAAGTTTTGTGTGTTCAATCACGTACGATGTTTACTGGACAGAGTTACTGTACTAAAATTAAACAAGGTATCTGTAATGCTATTATCGACGAATCGGAGAGCTTCGCGACTTTTCGCCTTTTATGAAAGATTCCTCCCCATACTGCACGGATATTTGTACACAAAAGTTGTGTAAGTTTGATTGATATTTGTACAGTTGTTCCAACTAAAGCTGCGGCTTATAGACGTGTTCCCTTTTCAAAGAAACTAGGAAGGAATGTCGAGGTTCGTTGTTGGCATGATGACGTTTGTTTGTGACTGATATCGTCAGGGATTGTGGATAGCGCAGCACGAGTGGGGCGCAGATAAGCTAGCGCATATGTTACGAGACCTTCAGGGATTCTATCTAAAGGTGTTTCTATGTACCTTACATGTCCATCAATCTAAAAGGACAGTAGGTTGCTCAAGTTTTTGCTGCGAAGCAAGATATGCTACCCCGCCAGTATACAGAGAGGATAGCATTTGTGTTTGAAGAATGTGAGCCCATGGACCGTTCTACAGTTGACCGTATAGTTAGAAACTGCCTGAATCATGACGTCTACGAAGCTTTGGAGATTACTGATAAGCCTATAGCATGTGCGACGATCGCACAAGTCCATCGTGTAGCGATTAAAGGTTCAGATGCACCTTACGTTATCAAAATTCAGCGAGATGATAGCCTCAGACTTATGGAACTCGATATGGCGAACATGCTTCTAGTATCTAAGGTGCTAGATAGATGCGGTCTAGAGTTACCTTTCGATCACATAAGTGTTCTACTCGAGTATCAGAAACAGGTAAGATATAACATCATAAAATGATCACTTCTACATGCGCAAACAGATCCCACGTGAATTTGATTTTCATAGAGAAAGAGCAATGATGGAATTCATTGGTTCGTCAATCGGTCGCAATTTCAAAGACGTTTACGTTCCGACCGTCTTATCGGCCGCTAGTTCGAGTAAGACAATAACCATGACGTATATGCAAGGTGTAAGCCTAGCAAAATTCATACAGGACAGGTCAAGCATCCAAAGAACTAGTCTCTCTACCTTTGCATACAACCTTATCGCTGTGTTTGGATATCAAATTTTTGAGATTGGTACGTTTCACAGCGATCCTCACCCAGGAAATATATTGCTTCAAGAAAATGGCTCATTCACGCTGTTGGACTTTGGACAAGTCAAAGTCTTGAGTGATAACGTGCGCATTGGTATGGCGCAGCTCGTTGTGGCACTCAGTTATGATTCAAGCTATGTAAGCGACTGTTTCAAGCATCTGGGCCTCAAAGTTGAAGGCGCCACTGAGAACTTGATAGAAATAGTTGCCTATGTCATTTTTGACACCAGGATGGATATTCCAGAGGCGAATATGAATCCGTTTGATGACAGTATTCCGCACGAAATGCGCTCGATAAAAATTTCCACGATCCCACAGGAAGTGTTCATGTTGATTAGAATAATCGCTCTACTACGAGGAATACTTAGTTCAATTGGTATCGACATACACTCTAGGGAAATATGGCTTCCTTACGCTCAGTCTTTTTTGAATCGGCGTAAAATCAGAACATTAGCCAAAAAAAACTCTTCAGAGAAAGTGGCACAGAAGCGGTTTACACAAAACCATGGAGGTATGGAGCAGATCGCACGGTGGATGGCGCAGCAAGGTGTGCGAACTAGCAAAGAACGCTTGAAGCATCTAGCTCTCGCAAACATTTGGTCAATGAAAGATTTTGCCGAATTCTTGAGTACTGGCAATGATGATCAAATCCACCGAGTCCTTAGAGGATTTTCACTCGACGAGAGAGACACAATACGACGAAACATGGTCAAGTGGCCTGCAACGTAGTTATTAGTGCCATCTGAGTTCGAAAATCCTATCATGTGATAACTGATGGCTGTTCATAGCTCCTTTCCGGATCCGGTATGGTCAATTCTATTCAGATTCTTGATAACGACTGCAATCCTATTATTCTAAAGCACGTTTCGAGCGTAGACAACGCAAGTCGGCATGTCAGAACACGGTTTATCCCTTCACTACCACCAAATATTTTGCACTCAGCGTAGAAGTTGTTGAAGAGTACACATAAGGTGTACGCATAGTCACAAATCTTCGATGGCATCAGCTCGTTTATCATATTATCAAGTGTGTCATCGAATTTCAGCAAGTGTAACAGCAAAGCCCGCTCTTGAGGAGTCTTGAACTTGATTTCGTCGACGTTTTCAGTGTCTATCCCAACATCTGTGTCATTAGCGCGCTGTATGATAGATTTCATTCGCACTATAGTGTACTGCAAATATACTGCTGTATTACCCTTCATGTCTAGCATCCGTTCATACGAGAATGTGTAGTTGGTACTCAAGTTGTTCCGAAGATCAGCGTACTTGACTGCTCCTACACCAAGGTTCAGTGCGGCTGACTCTAAATTTTCGCCCTGAGAATCAACTTCTCGCGATAGAAATTGCTGTAGAGAACGATTTTTCGCTTCCATCAAGAGGTCTTTTAGCTTGACTGTTTCGCCAGAGCGCGTGCGAAGACGTTTTCCATCCTCACCAGTGACAAGACCAAAACCAACGTGGTCTACGCGCTTACCGTTATCTAACCAGCCTGCACGTCGTCCAGCATCAAATATAGCATCGAAATGAGACTTTTGGCTCGTGTCAGTAACATAAATGATCCAGTCAGCATTTTCCACTTGAGTTCGATGATAAAGAGCTGCCAAATCGGTTGACGCATAGTTGAACCCTCCATCACTCTTGCGGCAGATAAGAGGAACGGAAGAACCATCTCTAAAGATACAAAGAGCACCATTATCGGTCTCTGCAATATTCTTGGAGACAAGCTCATCCAAAACATGTTTTATGATCGTGTTGTAGTAGCTCTCCCCTCGTTCTTCAAGTTCAACGTCAAGCATGTCGTAAATTTTGTCAAATTCTGCCCTGCTCGCCTCACAGATACGCTTCCACGTATTAAAAGTTTCTTCATCGTAAGATTGTAGTTTCGTCACCATATTTTGCGCATGTAGTTTGAATTCGGCGTCCTCATCAAAACGTACTTTTGCTCTCTTATAGAAAGACTGAAGGTCGGAGAGCTCATGGGTGCCTTCCTCACCCATCTCTGACATATAAGCGATGAGCATGCCAAATTGAGTTCCCCAGTCACCGACGTGATTGAGTCGCAATACTTCAAATCCTCGATACTCAAGTGCTCGACAGAGTGAGTCACCTATGATGGTACTTCTCAGGTGTCCAACGTGCATCTCTTTGGCAATATTCGGAGATGAGAAGTCCACAACGACCTTTTTATTCTTCACAGCTTGAGCGCGGGGTGTGTATTTCAACAATCTCATCGATTTTTTGGAGATGAACGTATCAGAAACGTAAAAGTTGATAAACCCTGGGCCCGCAACATCAACGTGATCTATGACGTCATCAAGTTCCAGTGTTCCGGCGATATACTGTGCCAGCTCTCGCGGATTCTTTGCTTGCTCGTGCTCACTGCCTATATTTGCGAAAATTGACATGACACCATTATACTGATAGTCACCAAAAGTAGCCTTCGTCGACTCAACAACATACACGTCAGCTTCAGAACCGGGACATGCCCTTCCTACACCAACGCGTAGGAGTGCATTTATTGTTTTCTTCAGACTGAGCGCTGGGCGACGGCTGTCAGCACTGAGAAGACAAGATGCACTCTCTGTACCGTCCGGTAAAGATGTAGAACCATCACCTGTCGATATAGCCTTTGCAACTCGGCGAGACAGTGCCCCAAGTCGAGTAAGTGCCCCACGCCTCGCAACCGCGTGCTTCGTGCCTGGGTGAAGTCGATAAGCTGGTCGAAGCATCTCCACTGGCTCCTGATCACACGCGTTGGTTCTGCACGTTTCAATATTCAGGACAGACGTTCGAAAGTTGCCGCACTTCAAAGCGCACAGCTAAAAGTAGAGCACACCCGTGTGGGTGCACTTACCACGCCTCAGCCCAGCGCCGCTGAATTTCCAGTCATCAGGAATTAGTGCTCATTTCAGAGCGGCGCTGTCATAAAAAGTAGTGTCATAAATGGGTTACCTTCCGCGCTCCGGCGAGATTCTCAACGCGAGAAAGATAGCATAGATATGATAGTTTATAGTGAAATGAAAATGAAAATACTTGAGTGAACACAAGAGCATTCAGATTGTTGTCAATTCGGTATCGAAAAACTTTTGGCTTGAGGTAGCAGAAAAAAGGCGGCGAGACGCACACTTGCCAGCGCTACACGACGCACGGAACCATGCGTGCGTTTTCGCTCGCGGCGATCCGCGAAATCTTCGGTGAAGATGCATACATGGTTTGCACTCACTTGAGAAACGCGAGCGGCAGAACGCTTCCACATCTCTCTCTTCTTTCAAAACTATCACATGACCGCTGCGCCCGGATTCTGTACACCTTACTCCGCCACGGCCGTATTGCGTACAAGTGGCGTAGAAGTGCTCCACAACATGGCGAAGAAATCGTCTACTACCTATTGCCGAAAAATGCATTACGTACGTCAGAAATGACACGTAATGTCAAATTCATACGCTCGAAGCTAGGGCACTTCACCGCGCGCATATTTTGCTGCCTCGTACTTCACGGTCATCTGACTTCGGTTCAAGTCGAAAACATCATGCGGAAATATGCTTCATCGGTGGGGCATCGTGAGTCGGTAATCAAAGCAATCTCACAGCTCAAAGCTACAGGTATGATAGAACCAGGGCTGTGTAACGAAGACGAAACTGAGGCAGCACGACGAGAACCGCCGAGCAGCAGTAAATCTGCCAATTTCTGGAAGCCCAGTATCTCAAACGTGAACAAGGCAGTTCGTGACGAACGCGCGTTCAACTCCTTGCTTGAAACTTTGAGTGAAATAAGTAGACATGTGCTACATGTACTACGAGAGAAAGAGAACTCTCAAACGTCTGAACCACTAAGCAAATCCGAGTTGGTCAGGACAGTCAGGCAAAGACACAAGATATCCGAAGAAAGTATTTTACAGACGATTTCTTTTCTCGTTCACCGCTCAGTTCTACTGGAACATGTTCTCCTGGATGGTAGAGTTATACTACACGTGAACAAGAACCATCTGACACACATCGCACAAATACAAGTCGCTGAAACGACCATCAAAGAAAGGTTCGGGGTGGTAGCTTGCCGAATATTCCGTCTGCTGGTAAACACTCCGCAACTGGAACAGAAGCAGGTATCAGAAATGGCCATGGTGCCGCTGAAGGATTGCCGTGAGATCCTCGGTAAACTTTTGAAACATGAATACGTGCGAATGCAAGAGGTTGCGCGAACAGCAGATCATGCTCCCTCAAGAACTAGCTATTTATGGAAGGTTGACATTCCCTCTGTATTGTCAAAAATCGCTCTTGAGATCGAGATAGCCGCTGATAATTTGAACATGCGTTTTTCTTACGAGGAACTGGGGATGCTCCCCTGGCAATACCTTTTAAGTGGTAACAAGCACGCTAGTGATATCATCCCTTTCGGCGGAAGCACACCAGCACACCAAAACGGTCGCTCGAAAGCGCTACTCGAGTTAGAGATTTTTCGTCTAGGGGAGACTCAGTTAGCTTTTTGTTCGTAGCGATTACAGTGTAGGTGTTCGGATGGTGAGACGATCTAGGACACATCGACTCAAGAAACTTGTTTGGCGAGCTCGTTTGCTTTCGCTACGGCTTCGTTCATGTCTCCCACCATGTAGAAAGCCATTTCTGGGAGCTCATCGTAGTTGCCGTTAATGAGTCCTTTGAATCCAGAGATGGTATCTTTCAAATCGACGTACTTTCCGGGGCTTCCTGTGAAAACTTCAGCGACGTGGAAAGGCTGAGACAAGAAGCGTTGGACTTTTCTGGCACGCGACACAGTGAGTTTATCATCTTCGGACAACTCGTCCATACCGAGGATGGCGATAATATCTTGAAGGTTTTTGTAGTCTTGCAAAATTTTTTGGACGCCTCGGGCGGTGGTGTAGTGCTCATCGCCAAGTGCTAAAGGAGATAGCATTCTCGAGGTGGAATCAAGAGGGTCAACAGCAGGGTAGATGCCGATTTCTGCGATTGAACGGGAGAGCACAGTCGTCGCATCAAGGTGTGCGAACGTTGTGGCTGGTGCAGGATCAGTAAGGTCGTCCGCCGGGACATAGATGGCCTGCACTGATGTAATAGAACCCTTAGTGGTAGTCGTAATTCGCTCCTGAAGACCACCGAGATCAGTGGCAAGGGTCGGCTGATAGCCTACGGCCGAAGGGATGCGGCCAAGTAAAGCGGATACTTCAGAGTTTGCTTGCGTGAAGCGGAAAATGTTGTCAACGAAGAAGAGCACGTCTTGCCCTTCGAAGTCCCGAAAGTACTCAGCAACCGTCAAGCCTGTCAGGCCGACTCTAGCTCTGGCGCCCGGTGGTTCATTCATTTGGCCATAGACCAATGTACATTTAGAATCCTTGGCTTGATCTCCAAGTTTAATCACACCACCTTCGATCATCTCGTGGTAAAGATCGTTGCCCTCACGAGTGCGCTCTCCGACCCCTGCAAACACAGAGAAACCACCTGCATATCAAACGTCAGAGCGCGAGAAGATCATCAATTGAACCGAACCTACCGTGACCTTTCGCAATGTTGTTGATAAGCTCCATGATAAACACGGTCTTGCCGACGCCAGCACCGCCAAAAAGACCGATCTTACCACCTTTCTGGTAAGGTGCCAGCAAATCAACTACCTAACATAGAATATAAGTCTTGAACCCGAGAGCGAACGTTTTGCTTAAAATACCTTGATACCAGTGACAAGCATCTCCATCTCCGTGCTTTGGTCTACGAATGGCGGGGCCTCGCGATGGATCGCAAGAGTAGAATCAGTGGCTGTGAAGGAGGCACAGGTGGTAGTTGTCAGTATCTGCTAGGGTTTGTTACCGAGTCGTGAGGCGCTGAGCGGTCGAATTTCTCAAGTAGAGCAGTACGAAAAAAGTAACGCACTAATTGGTCCACATTCGTCGATAGGTTCACCGATCACATTCATGATACGACCTAGCGTCGCTCGTCCAACGGGAATCTAAGTTCGACGGTAAGAAGTTCGTGTGGTTAGTCAGTTGTTCACCGAAGAACGCGCGAGTGTAAACGATTTCGAAGGGTAGCGTCGCTCGCAAACTAAATGTTACCTGGATTGGAGTGCCGGTGTTCGTTACTGGCTGACCGCGCACAAGACCTTCCGTAGTATCCATAGCGATTGTACGGACGGTGTTTTCTCCGAGGTGTTGTGCTACTTCAAGTACAAGTCGAATTTCGTGACCTTGTACTTCGAGCGCACTCAAAATGGGAGGTAATTCTCCGTCAAATTGTACATCGACGACTGCACCGATAACTTGAGTAACCGCTCCAGACGTAGGGTTGGTTGCGAGCCCCCTGTTGGACACGGCGAGGACGTTGCCGATCGGGCGTCTGGTTGCTCGGACGTCAACACCGAAGGATTTCGGCGCTACAGGCACCTTTGCGTGCGTGGCGCAAAATCCATTCCGCAGAAATTTTCCGAGTCGCAGCGATCTGCGCATTGTCATGTTGGGCTGTTCGGCGCGCGCGAAACGTTGTGAAGCAGACCGCTTCGTCTGATCGCTACAATTCGCGTACGAGGTCTTTCTTAGCAGGTGAGAGATCAAAAAATAGTAGGTACTACCGGTACTTAGTACTACGAGTACGAGTAGTACTATAACAATATGATAGTATTCAGACCGATAAGATGATGCGCGAAGACAATCTTTTTTAATCATAATCAGGGTGATTTATGTTAATAACAAGCCACTTTCATAACTTTTAGAGCAGAGTTATGAAAAAAATGGGGGTAGTTCAAAATCATACTGTAGCAAGGTTTTTTCTGATAAAAGTTATGAGAATGACATTAAAATCCTCCCCGGGTCCGAGTTATGAAGAGTTGTCCGTTTCTTCAATCCTTGAGTTAATTTTGATGGGTTCGAGTTATGCCCAAGTTATGATTCTGCTGTTACTCATATGACGCATAGTTCGGACAAGTGGAAGTGAACGGAATCGAGTACGATTGGGATCACCGTTCATGACTCGTCAACGCACCCGCTTTGTGACGAAGTGAAGAGAATAAACTGTTGGTCATTTTCGCCTAGCTCGGGTCTTAAAGTTATGAGGCGCTAGGTGGTGGCAGCTATTTCTGCCGCTCTGAGGTCGGAGTGACCTATCCCAACGATCATGTTCATCTGTTTCGGTCCGTTTTGTTTATCCCCTTGGTCTGTTCTCGTACTTCTTGCCACACTTACGAGACGTCACTGGTTGATGTTGCAGCGCGTCACAAGGCGAATGTCTTGCTTGAGCTCTCACTCGACCTTGGACTGCGGAAAATAGGGATAGCTTTTAGTATGCTGTGCTTTTGGATTACTTACTAGTGCCTTCGCGATCTTAGTGATGTTACGATGTTCGAAGATCAACAACTACACATGACACGTTGTCTTGCGTTCGGCTCCGTAACGCACGCTCTACCAGGCTTACAGCAACTTCATGCATTGTACAACCCGTTTGCTGCTTCACCATGCTGCGAACATAAGTGATAGCTTGAGCACTATTCATGACATCCCACAGGCCATCAGTGGCTATTATTAGGAAGTCATCGTCAATCAAGCGTGGACATATTTTGACTGATGGCAGTGCTATTATGGGAGGATTTTGAAGTGAACACGACTCAGGCGCGCAAGTTGCTTGTAATTCTTCCAGCAACTCCTGCCGGCCACCTTTGAATTCATAGTCTCCAAAAGCTCTAGATACAGCCAAGATACCACACACACGCATCTGAGATGTCCAGCCACCACATTCGCTTATTCTTTTTATCTCAGCCCTGCCTGTCTTTGACGAGCCGACTGGACGATGGTCACTACTGATATCTATAGTCTTCCCCTTCCTACCCAACACGGCTCGACTGTCCCCTACATTAGCTGTGATTATGTGACTACTACTGACGAAACAAGTCGTCGCTGTGCTACCGCTCCAGCACTCTGGATCGCCAAGCGATCCGAGGTGATCGAGTAAAGCACTATCCGCCAGCTGATATGCCTTCGCCATAGTATTGTCGTCGTCTACAGTGTAATCATCTTTCACTCGCTCCTTGGACGCCCACGCACACAAATGAATCGCAGCCTCTTCAGTAAATCGAATGAGATTATCTTTCAAGTAAGCTGAACTCGCCGCACCGCCGTGGCCATCAAACACCCCTAGGTAGAGTAGTTCACCTCGTCTAAGACGACGTGCGCACCACGCATCTTCCATCTCCTCGCGCGGTCCTTCCGAATCGTATCCTCCCCACTCGATTCGAGAAGTTCCTTCACTTACGATGTCGTCACGATTGGACACTATTGGAACTTTCTCTCCCACCTGATATTTTTTCTTCCAACTGTAGTACGCAATAGGCAGAGCTAAAGCGCATAAACCTAGTAGAGTCAAGTCTGTATGTCCCGAGCTGTCTCCGAGATTCTCATACTGAAATGGAATAGAGGCGGGCGATACTTGAGATCGAAACTTAGGTTTTACACATGATCTCGTGCCTCGAGCCAATCGATGAGTAGAACGAGAGGCCTTGAGCAGAGGAGGCACCGTTGCCACTGTCAGCAGCATATTGCTCAGACTCGATACTAAAGGAGTATTCCCGGAAGAATTATCACCGTTTTTCAAGATAACACACTTTGTGCTCGTGCTCCGAATGCAACACGTCAGCAATGATGTATCAGCTGTGGCCGATGGCTTCTGTGGCACGTATCGACGGGTCCTGCGCGAACGCTGCAGCAGCTGCCAAACATATGGGTTGGTAGTTTCTCGGCACTACCGGGTTTTCCGGTGATACTGCGACATATCAATGATAACTCACATGCCAGTACAATACGTGAAAAACGAACACCACGTGCGACGAACCTGTGGACGCGACCGTTTATTAAAAATGTAACCAATGGATCCATACTGATAGCCACTACGTACAGTAAGTACGGTGCTGCTTAGTAGTAACGTAATTTTAATTTTTATTACCAATTTGTGATCGCAAACATATATAATCGAATGAGTATTGATATCAATGTGAACCCTATCATGTCCACGGACGCAGGATACGAGTACATCTCGAGTGCCCGACATACGTTCGGCGACTTCCTTTGTCTCTCGATCGTCGGCGTGAGCAAATCCAAAAATAGCGCGGCGCTGGACGCGCACAAGTTCATCATGGGTGATTCGAGGTATTTTGACTCGCGCCGTAAGGGTATGCTGCAACAAGTTCGGTAAATATAATCTCAGACTAAGACAGGCGAAATTGTCGAGTGGAGAACTGAGCTCAAGAGCACGGAGCTTTCTGTACAAAAGCAAACCTTGAAGCGAGGTGAGTTGTGAGTAGATCGAGCTGCCCAAGTATAACATCCTATTACGTAGTCATCGCGGCTATGACCGTTGGCAAAGATGTCTCAACACTGTTCCCAGACGTGATTCAGTGCATGCAAACACCCAGCCTCGAGCTGAAAAAACTAGTGTACCTATACCTGATTAACTATGCAAAATCCAAGCCAGAACTCGCAATTCTAGCTGTCAACACTTTCATCAAGGTAATCTTTTAGTTTCTGCGATGAATTTACTTACAGAACCCCCAGGATGCCCAAGACCCAAACCCACTTGTCCGCGCCCTTGCAGTCAGGACGATGGGCTGCATTCGTGTGGAACGTATAACCGAGTATTTGTGTGATCCATTGCAATTAGCATTAACAGTAAGCTTGCGAACATGCTCGCTGAACTAGTTCGTATTGACTATCGATGTAGGACGATGATCCATATGTACGAAAGACCGCTGTCATCTGCGTTGCAAAGCTATTTGATATCGATCAAGAATTGGTTGAGAATCGGTATGACATACGTACTGTCGCAAATTCTTTGTCATTTCTAACTTCGCAAAAGCGGTTTCATCGATTCTCTACTTGATGTTGTGCACAATGAAACGAACCCAACTGTACTTTCAAACGCTGCCGCATCTCTACTGGAGATTTCCCAAAAGAGTGCAACAATAACGTTCCAAGTCACGGATCAAGTGATGAAAAGACTAATAACTACTCTTCCAGACTGTACCGAGTACGTCTTGAAAGCAAAATATATCCTTCTTCGCTAACACTCTTGCAGGTGGGGCCAAGTGTATATTCTTGAGGCTCTTCAGTTATATGTCGCACCTTCACAACTTGAAGCCGAGGCGTTGGTAGAACGCGTTAGCGCACATCTCCAACACTCAAACGGCGCTGTCGTTTTGACTGCTATACGTTTACTTATGAAGCAGTTTGAGGTAAAGCTGCATCAAAATGTTTTGCTCTCTTTTTTGACTGCAACAAAAACACATAGTTTGTTTCCGCGGGGCTTCAAAGTACTTTGAAAGCCCAAATCGCATCTTCTTTGGTCACTTTACTTGGATCTGAATCTGAGGTTCAGTTTGTAGCATTACGGGAGATTTTGCGGATACTACCGATGTGCCAAGAGGCACTTGAAAGGCATCTTCAGGTGATGAAATTGTCCCAAACAACACGTTGGCTCTTACATCACTGCAGGTTTTCTTTTGCAAATACAATGACCCGTATTTCATCAAACATGCTAAGTTAAATGTCATTCTCCAACTCATGTCAGTGGACACTGTGCATCAAGTCTTGACAGAGCTGAAAGAGTATTCTTCTGAGGTTGACCTCGACTTCGCGCGTCAGTCAATTAAAGCACTTGGTCGGTGTGCCATTGAATTTGAAATCGTAGCGGAAGATACGGTTGCACTCTTAGTCGAATTGATTCATAGTAGGGTAAATTACATTGTGCAGGAAGCAATAGTGATCATGAAGGATATCGTCAGGCAGTATCCAAATCGCTTTGAGCACACAATACCTATTCTCTGCGCCGCACTTTCTGTACTGGATAGACCAGAAGCGAAAGCATCACTAATATGGATGGTCGGCGAGTACGCAGAACGGATTGAGAATGCAACATTCCTCTTGAAAGATTTTTGTGATACGTTCGAAGACGAGTCTGATGTTGTACAACTACAAATATTGACTTCGTCTGTCAAGACGTTCCTGAAGCACCAAGATGCCAACACACAAAGAATAGTGCAACGAGTGCTCCATAGCGCATCGTCTTCAGAAAGTCCAGATTTGAGAGACAGGGCATTGATTTACTGGAGGCTTCTTAGCTCGGGTACGGCGGTAGCAGGTGATGTTATTAGTCCGTAGTACTTGTAGATCGTTATCGACTCTCGAGACGTCTGGAGACGGACGACGATACAAGGATATATTTCAATGCAACTTCTCACGTATTACGAATGCGCGCCTCGAAACTTTCGAGGATAAGCGGCGACCTGTTACTCGTGCACGACGAGACGCAATCGGTGGCATAGCTCAGTTGGGAGAGCGTTAGACTGAAGATCTAAAGGTCCCGCGTTCGATCCGCGGTGCCGCCAATCTGGCGGAACACTTTTATTTTAGCGACCTGCAGACGTACATTTGACGACGATTTGACGTTTCTACTGGATAATACGTATTCGCAACTGAATAATTTAGGACGAAACGAACGCTGCAGTATCGACGACTGATGCGGGGCTAGATCTCCAGTCGTGTGATCACTGCTCACCGCTACACGCGCGTGACGTGAATCGAGCGTGCACATCGATGTGGAACGATGAACAATGCGTACCAGGCTTCTCGTTCGATAGAGCAGATACTAGCAACAAACTACGAGCGACGAAGACCGGTACTACAATCTGTGGGGTAGTCTTTTCAACCGGTGTAGTTCTCGGCGCTGATACGCGCTCAACGAATGGAGAAACGGTTGCTGACAAAAACTGCCAGAAAATACATTACTTAGCCCCCAATGTTTACTGCTGCGGTGCGGGCACCGCTGCAGATACTGAAAACGTAACAGGTGACAACTTTCTCTAGCGTCTTCACACTGCCCTTACAGCCACACAGCAACTGTTTCATCTGAACTCCTTCTTCACAGAGCGTTGACTGGTAGATCAAACAAAGTCATCACAACGTTGACAACTTTGAAGCAAAGGCTTTTCAAATATCAAGGGCATGTCGGCGCAGCTCTCGTCCTGGGTGGTTTTGATGGTTCAGGCCCACAACTACACTCTCTCTACCCACATGGCTCCTCTGATTCACTCCCATACGTGGCGATGGGGAGTGGATCGTTAGCTGCCATATCAATCCTAGAGAGTGAGTATCGCGAAGATATGGATGAGCACGAGGCAAGAGAGTTGGTGACTAAGGCCATCCTAGCTGGTGTGTTTAACGACCTTGGCTCTGGCTCGAATGTTGACTTATGTGTTATTTCCGACCAAGGAACTAAAATTGAAAGGAATATTAGAGTATACAACGAGCGATCATCGCAATCATTGTGCTCTCTCGAAGGTGAAAAACCGAAACTGAACAAAGGCAACGTGACGACTGCTACCTGTACAACTCTACCTTCAACATAAATGAATACTCAAGTAAACAAACGCCATAGGAACACGCGCTATCGAAACCATACTAGTAGTAGTGCGAGCTTACAATCCGACGTTGTAAATGATTACGAATCACCATGAAATCTAAAGTTTTTTACACAAAGCAGCTACAGACAGCTACACGAGACCACACACGACGTTGAGGAAGGTCGTAAAGTCAACTAGCGAATTCGAGCGAGAGACTATGTGTAGGATTCAACTTGAAGCCCTGCAAGGCATCTGAAGCAACAGCTGCCTGATCTGGACGCTCAAATTCGACGAGAGCTACTCCCGCACTTGACTCAGCTATTTTTGCTGACCTGAAACCAGGAAAATGCTCAAAAAGTACAACCAACATGTTTGCAGTGGTCGTGGTAGGTAATCCTCTAATGCGCAAAGTTTTGCACTCCGTAGATCTTGTGGCTTCTTCGACGCTCAACTGTCGAGTCGAGTGCACGCGTCTCTGCGAAGCCCTCTCACGCTCTTGGTTTTCTGCTTTCTTCAACTTGTAGTTTTCTGCTGCACGCGTCGCCACGGATCCATCACGGTTAGCTATCACATCAGACACGTTGTTTGACAGTGACAAGCGCTTGAAACCCACGTTAGACAGTTTCTTCGAACTGCGTTTGACAGACTCACCATAGGCTTGTTGTAGAAAGGAAACCCCTCCAGGATCTTCAGAGCTTTATTGGCCGCCGTTGGATCGTGGAATATTATCCACGCTTGTCCACGTAGCTTATAGGTCTTTGCTGACACGATTTCTATGACTTTGCCACACTGCGAGAAGACCGCGAAAAGCGCCGCTCTCAACTCTGCAGTTGGTCAGACAACCTACTTCTAAACAAAGGAAGTCTCACTCACCTTTCTGGCTCACTTTTTCGTTCAAATTTTGCACATAGATTGTGTGATGGTTCGCTTTAACCATATCCATCTAGTGCACCCACGAGGATACTGGCGTCGCCGTTCGAGGCACGAAAGTGAGTGGTAGCCTCCGTGGAGCCGCTTGCCGCCGCTCCTGAGCTCAAAAAGGTGGCCATGTTATGTGTCCGGGCGATGATCTCATAGGGCAGTGGTATGATTCTATATGCACTATCATCCTTTTTCTGGTCGCAATTTCTTTCGCCGCGAAATAGTTTACTGTGTCATCGATACCGGTACCAAACCCTACAGTAAGTACAAGTACTTGTACTACTAGGTAGTGTACTAGTAGTAGTCGTACCTAGTACAATTGTAGTGTGCCAGGCACTTAGGTCCCAAACAAGGTCCGAACTCGGAGAGCAACGCATCTGAGAGGAACGCGCCGGTCACTGCTCGAAGCCGCTCGTAAACTGACGGCAACACTGTGCGTACACGTAACGCGAGGTAGAGTAGAGTACCGAGAATCACTACGAGAGCAGTAGTAGAATCCGCAATAATGGCTTCGGTATGTGACGTTACATTTGCGTGCTCTGTCGCCTAAGCTTTCTCTAGAATTTCGAACTGTACCGACGCTCAACGATAGGCTTGGCGCTCACAGACGCGCTGGACGAGCTCGTCACTGGCGGAGATATAACACCGGTCTTGGCTATGAAGGTTTTGGCAGAGTTTGACAGAACTATGGCATCTGAGCTAAAACTCGTGGACTGCAAACTTGCTCTGAATGGAAAGTTGCATACTTATCGGTTCTGTGACAACGTTTGGACGTTCGTCCTGGAAGATGTTACAGCAAGAAGTATAGGAAGTAAAGGAGTGGAAGAACGATATGAGACAAAGTTGATGAAAATTGTCGCCTGTGATAGTAAACTTCTCGGAGATACATTAGTTACAGGCTCGTCCTGAGGGTCAGCACAGAGTGGTCGGGCATTGATTGCAGCATATACTGATACTCCTTTAATTTAGTTGAATTGATGGCCAAGAAGCGCGCCTGTAGCTGGAATAAGATAGATGCCCGACACCAGACCGTGTTCATACCGATACAACATACTGTCGCGTGATACTGTGTTTCAAAAGGGGCATCACAACTCAGCCAACCACCCTGACAGTTCAAAAGTTAAGCCAAATTTCTTCAACATTTCACCACCTACCGTTACCACATTTCTTGAATTGATTATGAATCTGGATGCTCGCCATACATCATCATCTGAATCTTTTATACCTAAGCAACGAAGAGCTTGTATGAACTCGCCAACCAATTCGATATCATCGGCTTCAATAACAACTGGTAAGAAGTATTTCAGGAATTGGCGTTCCTGTTTCCACTTTTCAGAAAGAAGAGCGAATCGACACCATGAGCTTCGTGTGAAAACGCGGTGAGTCACGAAGTAACATTTATTTCGAAAGTTGCTGGCGGAAACATATTTAAACTATGTTCATATTTAGCTCACAGTCCCGAACTAGTGAAAAGAAAAACGGACCTGGTCGCTCATTGCTCCAATACGCTCACAGAACTTGTCTACATCTCTGGGACTAGTACCAGGAACGTTCAGGCCATTTTCATGAAGAAAGAAGGACCAAATCAAGGCGGTGCTAAGCTGATCGTAGTTGATATGTTTTCTGGTTTTCGTATCCGATGATTCATCAAGGCCAAGATGTACTTGCAGGTCCCATCGACAAGCGCTATTTTGAATTTTCCTCCAAAGGCTGTCATGTTCCATTCCGAGCCTTCGAAGCACGTAGCAACCTTCATTGTAATATAAGAAATCTTCAATTGTGTCAATTGAAGGTATTTTTGCATTTCTTTCCCGCCAGATGGTTACAAACTTCAGAAGAAGTTGGTGGCACAAGTTCTTCACACAACCGTATGTGTTCTCTCTAAAAAAGTATAATGTAGCGAGAAGATCGCTTCCCCATACTTGTAAGAACGTGTCCCTTTTCATGCTTTCTCGTTCAATGAAGATGAGAGCTTCTGTAATTACTCTATTGATGTGGAAGGCTTCTCCAGGAATGAGTAATGACGAAGGAATCACATCTTTCCTAGAAAGAGTGATGGTGTAGTTCTCATAGTAGTCAGAATGCAGAGAATCTGAAGAAGCTTTAAGAACACTGGACACACACAGGTCGTCCCTGTTCCGAAAACTTGGAACGTTCCACACGACCATCCCCAAAGATTTTGTGTATAAGGGACATGGTAAATGTTGGCACAATTTTGCATGAGCAGCCATTTGCCTTAGAGAAATCAACATGTGTTTGAGGTCAAACAAGCACATGAAAGAAGCTTCATGCGCTTGTCTGAGTGCCAATAGCCGCGTGTTCATGAGCGCCACTAAATCAAAATAAGCTGCGGACGTTACGTCAATCAGGAGATTCTCGACACATTCCAGTTCATTCTTGTCGATGCAGATGTATGCAACTTGTAGTGCATCAAGTGCACATGATAGAAAAGCATGTGAAAACCAGTCGTCTGTAACTACATCCATAAACAGTGATACACAGACATCGAGCGTACCACGAATGGAAAATTTCAATATATATTGTGTGGCTGGGTGCATGCTTCCTTGATCTAGCCATTGATCAAAGTGTTTGAAATATGCATTGAGTTGTCCAGCATTAATAGCTTGCATTTTTTTCAGCAGTCGTTCCAGTATTTGCGAGTACTTAGACATTGCTCGCCCACAAATCACCAATACTAATGGTAGTGTTATGTGTCGTGTATCTCGAGTTTTTCTCTTCCTTCCGATCTCTAGAAGCTCGCTGCCACGTGTGTACGAATACCAAGTGTTCTTTCTTTTGGTGGCAGCAATAGAGTCACGAATCATACATCTCAGCAAATCGGATGCACAAACTCTGAATACCCTTGAAAGCGCCTTATACCACCTGGAACAGCAAGTCTCACTCAAACCATTGTTTAAATAGTTGTACAATCTCTGACCACTTATCACTTGAGTTATTGTCGACATGACTTGCTGCTCCATAAAGTCAAGGCATATTTGTTTTCCATCAGATTGTTTGAAAGGTATTATAAAGTGTGACTGCAATCGATCACATAGAGCGACTGTTGAGTTTTCTATTTCTGTAAAACGATCTTGTGCAAATTTTGAATTGCGCAATAGGCACTCGTTGATAGCAGACTGAAGCGGGATTATTTCAGAAGAGTCTGAGCGAGGATTCCACACAAAAAATTGAAATGCCAATTTGAAACGTTTATCGTCAATGGGCCAAAATGATGAAGACGGGAAAACATTGGACGTGAGCGATGCCTCAAAAATAGACCGAATTTCTGCTTCCTTCGCAAGCCTAACCTGATCGCAATGAATATTTGCATCTTCTGATGGTGTATCATCCAACACAACTGCGAAATAGCAATACTTGTTAGATTTATGGCATATACTTCTCAAGAAATGTGATGACTGCAAAATATTTCGAAGATCTCCATCCATCCTACGTTCATCACACACATGAATAATAGTGTGGCATTCATTTAGAATACTTCGACAGCCCGCTGTTTTAGTGCTTGATACGTTGAGCAGTTCAGTCAAAGCACAAGTGGCGAACGATACGCCATTTGCCGTCGGGCTATTAGAGGGAATCTCAATAATAATCTCCTTGACGATGCTCCATAAATCATTTTCTACCGTTGAAAATTGATGGACGAGATCTGACATTCTTGAGATGTCACGGTCTAGGTGAACATTGTGTACCCCACCGGCATCTGGTACATACTTCAACCACTTGCCCAAAAGAAACTCCCATGATGCCATGTTGCCATCGCTTGTGCAATGTACCGCGTCGGACGCTATTAGATTTTTTAATGCAATCACTCTTCGGGTGCAGCTTTTGCTGGCTTCGATTTCTGTGAAAAAAGTGGCGGCGTCTGCATCAGCACTGCCTGAGCGTGTAGACCTAACAAGGGCTTGTAAATGCATCTCCTAGATAGAGATGATGAATCTCAGTGAAGTGTTATCCTAAAAGTTTTACATTGACTTACCTCATTAACAACTCTGGCATTCGTGTTACTCAGCATCGAAAGTAAACGCTCGACCATGCCAACTGACTCAAAAAGAACACGCACTTTTGTATGGGTTCCAAACCGCACTTTATAGACAATATGTGTGTGTTTGACATCTTCAATGATAGGGAGTACACGCGGCACAGTTATGTCTTCCATTCCCTCTCTCGAAACACCATAACGAGCTAAAAGCTGTTGTATGTGATAGCTAGGAAGTTCTGTTAGTTGAACATGTCCATTGTAAAGGACGTATTGTGGCCCGTCACCCTCTACATCTCTCGAAAACTGTGAAGACAGGTACTCCGTTTGATATAGCCTGCATAGTGCATTTATTAGCTTTGCATTTTGCACGTAACTCCTGCCAATGACACTTATGGTAGAGCTGTGCTTCACGTTTTCACTCTCACACTCAAGGTTCCTAACGTCTGCAAGTACACGGTGCACGGGCCCTCGTTGGCTCGTTTCGTAGGATTGCTGTGTTTCTTGTGCCATTCTGGTTTCTAGATGCTCACGGAGCTCGCTTAAGAAATCACCTAGTTCCTCAACGCGAGAGTTAAAGACTTTAGGAGCTCGCGGGGTACAACCGTTGCAAGAGTCCGGCATTTCGCTATACGAACGAAACAGTAGAAACGCGAGTCTCTCGCATATACATATGTATATATCACATCAGACTTTCGATGTGAATCCTTGGAGGGACTATCCTAACCGACAATATAGGAAGCACCTTCGAGCCGGGAGCGACGTAACGCCTTTTCACCGCGCGGTCGAGCCCAACTGTGGTGACTACAGACTAGACTCTCGTCTTTAATTTTCTACTATCCTCCGGTTCAAAAGTAACTTGACAAACGCTCCGTTTTAGTCCGATGTTTGGTCTATGATCACGCCTAGTCCCGCGTTCGAAAGCTCTCACAAAATGCTGTCTAATCATCTCATTTGCGGTATTATTTTTCTCAAGTTCTACTGTTATGAAGTTCTACTGTTATGAGGTTCTACTGTTATGAGGTTCTACTGTTAGTCACCCTTAGTAATGGTAGTTTCGCACAAATTAGTTTCGTAGCGAGTCGCTACTGCGTTTCTTTCAGCGAAACTTCGCCTCAACGACGTCCTGACCGCAGCGTTCACCGTTTAGACCTTTGCGGTTTGTTTGTTGCGCAACCACCGCAGGTTTTAGACACTCAACCGTCTGGGGAGTCGATATATGGCAGCCCCACGATTGGAAATAAAAAAGGTACGTTCGAAGAGCTGTTGATCTCAACGTCGAAGGGTCAACTCGTTTTAGTGGAACGCTGTAGCTGTCTGGTCTTGGTCGATCTGTACAGATACATGTGCTATCTGTAGAAATAGTTTACACGAACCGAGTATAGAATACCAGGCAAATCCTACGGCTGCGTCAGAAGAAGGCCTGAGCATCGCTTGGGGGAACTGTGGCCACGTCTTCCACTTGGACTGCATTTCAAAATGGTTAAGAACACGGAGCAACTGCCCCCTCTGTGTATGTCTTCCCTCTGCAAATTTTGAATATTCTTTCTAACCACAAAAAATAGAACAAAGAGTGGGAATTCGCGAAAATGGAAAAGGTTTGTGTTCGGCTGTTAGTGAATACAATTTGATGACGCTATTTTAGATTCAAGTGCCAGTTTTGACGAACTGATGAGAGGATAGCTGCTTGAAAGCACCGCGTATAAGCATCTTGGATATACTCACGATACTAGCAACCATCGTACTGGTACTACTGGTAGAGTAGTATCATTGCACGAATGTAATATTTTTCTTGTCATCCTTCATCCATATACCCAATGCTTCATATTCTCTCACGCATGCATCCAGAGCCTTGAAAAACAGTTAACGTTGTAAAGTGTGAATGAAAGAACTCACCTCTGATGCAAATCCATTTTTTGATACAAGTGCCTGGACATCTTCCCAAGCAACAACAGATGTGCTTTGACTATCGACCCATGCGCGTATAATCTGTCATCAGAAGTCATTAAACATTAGTATGTACGTTTCATGAAACAAAGACTCACCTTGAAAATGCAAGTTATCACATCCTCTTCCACCTGTATGTTTGAAGCTGCCAAACTCATCTGGATAAGGCTTTGAGTCCGTGTAAAAGAGGTACAAGAGAGAAAATATCTACCTTAGACATTTTCATGAGGCGAAGCGCTTCATCTACATCTCGCTCAGTAACCTATTGAACACGTCAGCAATAGTTCGAGCTACCAGTATGCATGTACTCACCTTCTCTGACCATCCAAGGCGGGCTAGAGCTTGTGAGAGTCTTAAAATGGATAGTAATGTCCTCGCAGTCGTGTAGCCCTATCGTATGAGTCAGTGGTCAAAGAAGATTATGCGTTCAATACTTACAGTTGCATGTTCAGCTGCGTTACACTCTGCAAATCGCATCTCAGCGTATGCACTCGCGACGTATTCTGTGAGTTCCTCTGGCATGTATGGATGAAAGTTCTTGCACAAGTATACATAAGTTCTCAATTCATCCATACTCATGAGGTTTGACGAGTCAACACCCTAATAAAAGCTCAGAACTGTGGCAATTACATACCACTGACGTACCGGTGCTTGCCCACATTTATGAACATGCAAAACATGATGGGCTAAAGCGATATCATTTTCAATATCAGCAGTATCAACGATTAACCATAATAGATCAAATCTACTAAGCAGAGCGGCGGGTAGATTAATGTTTTCCTGTGGCGTAGCTGACATTCTGTATCGCCCAAATGCTGGATTAGCCGCAGCTAAAACTGCTGTCCTTGCGTTCAGAGTTGTCGTTATTCCTGCCTATGACGGCACAACTTGAGATCTTTGGACACAATTTTCATGTTGCGCATACCTTCGCGATACTAACTGTTTGTTGTTCCATGACTTCATGTATAGCTGTCCGATCGCTTTCATCCATCTTGTCAAACTCATCGATGCAACAGATTCCTTTATCTGCCAGTACTAGTGCGCCCCCTTCGAGGATCATTTCACCGGTGACTGCATCTTTTTGAATAGCTGCCGTAAGTCCGACGCCACTACTTCCACGCCCCGTCGTATAAACAGCCCTGCACAAGGAATTGTTGAGAAGTAAGCACAGAGGTAGAAGTATCAACGAACCTAGGAGCAAGCTGTACCATATGTTTGAGAAGCTGTGACTTTGCTACACCAGGATCACCCATCAAGCAGATGTGTATGTCACCACGTACTGAAACCCCATCTTGGAGGTTTCGTGAGACTCCGGAAGATAGAAGTAAAAGCAATGCTTTCTTTACATCTGTATGCCCAAAGATTTCAGGTGCGATTGACTCAGCTAGACGTGAGTACAAATTCTGGTCCTCACGATATTTCTCAATTTTTTGTAGAACATCACCCTCTATTTCGGAGTTGATTGTGTTTGATTTATGTTTTCGAATGGCTGTCACATCGATAAACGTCGAAGCCAAAAGGTTATTCTGCATTGGCTACACATTGCGTTGATAGGAGTTGAAACACTCAGCACACAACATACCTTGAATCCAGCAGGAAGGTATATTCCGTGGACATCGACTGTTTCACCTGGTCTGGTTTGAATGATTAGTAGTGTTATACACCTAGTTAAGCGTAACTCACCCCAAGCCACGAGTAAGGTGGCCTTTTAAGTGAACAGTCACAGATCGAGGAGTGTGGCCCACGGGTACATCCTCAGATAACTCTTGTATTTTGGCTTCCTGATGGAAATTTTGATTTTTGATTGTCATGCTCGAAATAACACATTACCTGAAATCCCACGAATTTGGAGTTGCGTGTCTCTGGCATCAAGTACGCTGCAAACACATTAAGGTTCCAATGCTGTGTCAAAAACAAAAAGATTTACCTGCACTTGGACCTCCTCTACATGATCCTGAAGTGCATTTTATCAACGGAGCAAAATGTTCGCCAGATACCTCCTAAAATGTGAAGTGAGCACATGGCCATGTCAGGACTTGTGCTGAATATCAAACCTGATATGTGACCGAGTCGCAAATTTCACACGTGAAACATGCCACTTCCATGAGAGGTTTCACATCACTCACACGAGTACAGATCCCCTGCAACGATGGTAAGATGCCAATCTCGTCAATATGTTAGAAACAAATACCTTGAACTTGACCAGAGTTCCAATATGTGCAGAGCGTATTTCACGCAAGCGCATCAGTGGCTCGTTAGCTTCAGAGACAAAAGCAACGCGAAAGGTTCGTGTCAAAGCTGTCGGGCCAGCGAGTGAGACCCCATTTACACACGAAGGCATCTATTTGATACCATTTCAGTCTCGAATGAAAACACGTCTTGTAGATTTTACCTGTTCATTCTGAGTGAACACCACTTGGTGCTCACGAATAAGCTCATCGATCGTCTCACTGAATATACCGACATATCGCAAGGTATTCTTCTTTATATTCCTTGTGAATTGCGTAAACTCATCATCATTGCTGAACTACGCGATATCAGATCGTTATACTTCGTGCATTTCGCAAACTATATACTCACCTTCTGAAGGTCGTCAAGGCGTATTTCAAATAACGTTTCGCTATCCGCTGAAAGGTGTTCCTGCGATCACATCGGTTAATAGATAGAAAAGCAGTCGAGGCAGTAGCTCACAATTTTCTCTATGTAGTGCACTCTGCCGTTTTCCGAATACTGTTCCAGGAAGCGTTTACAGAGACCTACGCCGCATCAGTTCTACCGAGGACAGCTTTGGAAAAGTTGTGGAAAGCATACCTCTCTCGTTTGCGTAGTCAACGCCGATCACCATTTTGAAGTATCTTCGATCAGACGAGTTGACCACGATGTTGTTTGTCGCGCTGCTCGACTCGTGCGCCGATCAAGTCACAGACTGCGGTACGTCCGCAGTGCAAACGCGTCGCTTCTGCCGTGCGGAAATTTGAACGCGACACGAACGCGACAGAGCCTGTCTTCACTAGTTCGAATACTGAAAATTGTTCTCGTACGTTTACCACATTTAAGCTATCGTTTGTATCCTGGTGATAATTTCGAGTCTTGAATTCAGAATTTAAAATATGCGTATCTACCGGTAGATAGTAGTGAATTTTCATCTCCATCGCGAAGTTCGAAGTATTTCCGAAAAAACGTGTGTTTCGTGCCATCTCTCTATCGGCCTGAGCTTCTCAGTCAGCTCGCAAGCGAGAGAGGCGACCAGAGGCAGAGTGTGGCACACGCGTGCCGATGTATTCGCTGAAGGAAGGTTTCGTTGAGGCCCTGGTACGCGGGAAGAAAACTGAACTTCTAAGCGCGGAAGACTACGATAAACTGCGCCACTGTGAGTCCCTCGCTGACTTCAAAGCGTATTTGGTGATTTTGCTACTCGTT
>Ga0181580_10000788_pt1 | contig 24365 bp, 26 predicted proteins | sample 071ome_23_FD_132413 | JGI IMG/M metagenome (GOLD analysis project Ga0181580, IMG submission 132413) | Coastal salt marsh microbial communities from the Groves Creek Marsh, Skidaway Island, Georgia - 071403BT metaG (megahit assembly) | ecosystem: Environmental > Aquatic > Marine > Intertidal... | reverse complement strand
GCTCCTGCTGGTTCTGTTTCTTGTCTAACACAAACAACATCTGGTATTGAGCCGGCATTTATGCTTTATTATACAAGACGTAAAAAAGTACAAGGTGATGAAGAAGTAATGTTTGTTGATGATGTAGGCGATAAGTGGACAGAATTTAATGTATACCATCATAAATTTAAAGAGTACATGGATTGGTCAGGGTTTTGGGGAGAAGACAATCTAGATATGGTTGTTAATGATTCTCCGTACTATGGCGCAACAGCCAACGAGATTGACTGGAGAGCTAAAGTTAAATTACAAGCTGCAGCACAAAAATGGATTTGTCACGCTATATCTAATACCACAAACTTACCAAACGATATTGATGTAGAAACAGTGAAAGATATCTATATGATGGGTTGGGAATTAGGTTGTAAGGGTGTAACAGTATATCGTGATGGATCTAGATCTGGTGTTTTAATATCTTCTGATGCAAAGAAAGAAGAGACAACAGGATTTACTGAAAGACATGCTCCGAAGAGACCTGAAGTTTTGGAATGCGACATACATCATACATCAGTTAAAGGTCAAAAGTGGGTTGTTCTAATAGGACTTCTTGATGGTAAACCTTATGAAGTTATTGGAGGAGAAGCTGATCAAATAGAAATACCTCGAAAATATAAACGAGGAACTCTACTTAAAAGAATCTTTAAAACTGCTAATAGTAAATATGATTTAACTGTAGGCGAAGGTGATGATGCAATGTCAATTAAAGATGTTGTGAGTATTTTTAATAATCCTAATCATGCCGGTTATACTAGAGTTATTTCAACATCCTTGCGTCATGGAGTTCCTGTACAATTCTTGGTAGAACAAATGCAGAAAGATAAAGAAGCAGATTTGTTTAGTTTTTCTAAAGTAATAGCTAGATGTCTTAAAAATTATATCTTAGATGGTACAAAAGCTAGTGATAATGTTTGTATTGAATGTGGAACTGAGGATTCTTTAGTTTATCAAGAAGGGTGCGTATCTTGTAAATCTTGCGGATCTAGTAAATGTGGCTAACAAATAGCTTCTAAATATATGATAATCCTTTTAGTAGTAGATAATTATTGCTAAAAGGATTTTTTTATGTATATAACAGAAGATGAATTTACAAAAATAATCGATGAAGAAATAAGAAAAGTTAAAGGAGGATGGAAGGTGTATCCTAAGAAACCTAAAAAAGGAGAAAAAAGGAGAAAAGCACTTTCTAAAAAACCACATAAAACTTATAAAGCTGCATTGAGTCAGCTAAGAGCAGTTGAAAGATCTAAGGCTATGAGAGAGGGGTATGTTAAAAAATATATATTTAAAGATAATGATACTAATTTAAGTATAGAAAATGTAAAAGCACCACCAGTTCTAAATATCAATAATTTAAGATCAATTATGAATAGATACTATGATGAAAGTTCTAGAGAAGTTATTAATAGAAAATATCCAGAAACTATAGGAAGAACTAAAACTACATTTGCAATGAATAGGCAAATACAAAATTTTATGAAAAACTTAGAAAGTGATGAGCTTTATAGACTTCAAGAAGAAATATATAAAGAAGCAAGAAATAAATTGTTAAGCTTTGTATATTCTGTTTTAGAAGCAAATCCTAAAACTAAATCTGATTATCCTACTAAAGGAAAAGTAACAGATGCTACAAAAAAGAGTAAACTACTTTTAACACGTAATGATATTCCAGATGTTGATATGTTTAATAGCTTAGAACAAGTACCTTTTAGATCTGTTTTGAGAGTTGCTTTAGATCCGCAAGAAGATGTAATGGGATTACAAAAAAATGCAATGAGCTTTGATCTTCTTAATGGTGAAAGTATAGAAGCACAGTTAGATGCTTATGTTAATCAAGTTAATTTAGATAAAACTGATCCTAAAATAGGCGATGATAGAAATAAAAAATTAATTCAATATATGGATACAGGTGTTGTTTAAAATGTAAATCATACACTAATATGTTATTATTATAACATAAAGGAGATATACATGAGATATAAATTTAATCGTTCACCGCTTATTAAAGAATTGGAACTTCACAATAATCCGGTAACAATACGTGTGAATAAGTTTACTGAAGATAGCGCAGCTGACTTCCAAAGAAAAATGGCTATGGCACATAATACCGGTCAAGAAATTATTCCGGTAATTATTGATTCTTATGGTGGTCAAGTTTATTCTTTGATGACAATGATATCTGCCATTAAGAATTCAGAATTACCTGTTGCTACTATCGTTGAAGGTAAAGCAATGAGTTGTGGTGCTATACTATTTTCTTTTGGTACAGAAGGCCATCGTTATATGGATCCATATGCTACTGTGATGATACATGATGTTTCAGCAGGTGCAATAGGTAAAATAGAAGAGTTAAAAGCAAATTCTGAAGAAGCTAATCGTTTAAATGAGCAAGTATTTAAAATGATGGCACAAAATATTGGTAAGTCTGATAAATACTTTCTAAAAAGAATTCACGAAAAAGGACATGCAGATTGGTATTTAGATCCTGAAGAGTGCAAAAAAATAAATTTAGCCAATCATTTACGTGTTCCAGTCCTAAATATTAGTATTAATGTTGAAATGGAGTTAGAATAGTAATGGACGATAAGGATTTTTACAATCAAGCTTCGTCATCGAAATTAGGATGGTTACCCCAAGATTTTGGGTGTGACCATTTCGATGACGATTTATTAAAAGCAATTAAAATATTTCAAAAAGAAAACGGTCTTAAAGCAGATGGACTTTGTGGGCCTGGAACATATAGAAGATTAGTTGCAAAAAAAGAATCAGAAGATAATAAGCACAAGAGATATCATTGTGCAGATTCTGACGATAATCATATTATTTGTAACAATCAAGAAATTAAAATAGACTGGCCTAGAGTTCTTACCTATAAAGACATGGGAGGACTTAAATTAACCCAAGGGTTTAGAAGACATTCAGGAAAAAGAGATGTAAAATATTTCGTTAATCATTGGGATGTTTGCCTTAACTCAGAAACATGTGTTAAAGTACTTCGTAAAAGAGGTATATCAGTACATTTTTGTATTGATAATGATGGTACAATATATCAACTTATGGATGCAAATGATATTGCATGGCATGCTGGTGGTTCTACGTGGAATGCAGATTCAATAGGCGTAGAAATAACAAATGCTTATTATCCAAAGTATCAAAATTGGTATAAGAAAAATGGATATGGTGAGAGACCAATTTGGTCAGGCAAAGAAGTTCATGGATCTAAACAGCCTGATTTTTTAGGTTTTTATGATGTGCAATTAGATGCACTTAAAGCTTTGTGGAAGTCAATACATGTGGCATATGATATACCACTTGTTTCACCAGTTAATAAAAAAACAGTTGATCCTTTTGTAACAAAAGGAAAGTTTAGAGGCTTTATAAATCATTATCATCTTAAAAAATCTAAAATCGATTGTGCAGGTTTAGATATAGATTTGTTACTTAAAGATATAAAATAATAATTTTACATTTAAAAAACTAACTTTAGAATATAATTATACCTATCGTGAAAACGTAGTTGTAGTTTAGTATAGTAGAGTTAGTTTAGTTTATGTCGGCAATAAGAGTTGTAGAGTCTTCGGGTAGTCTTGGAGCATTACAAATATCAGATGGTAGCGGTGGTTTCCTATCAGGAAGCTTAATTCCAGGATCCAATGTAACTATTGCTGATGACGGAAATGGAAACTTTACTATAGGTTCTACCGGAGGCGGTGGTGGAAGCATAACAGTATCATCTGGATCTGTTAGTGTTGCAACTGTCTCAACTATAGCTGCGTCTGACGGATTTTTATTAAATGATGAAGGAAGCGGTAGAGCTGCATTAACAGCGTCAATTGGATTAGCAGAAGATGGGGACTATACAGACGGACTTTTTACAGATTTTACCCCCCAAACTAGATTAGGCGTCGCTATAGATAGATTCAATGAACTATTATTAGCATTAGCACCATCTCCTGCACCTCCTCTTGACTTTGTAAACACATCAGATTCTGGAACAAATAATGCATATTTGTCATTTGGATCTAGCAATGATTTATCTTCTGATTCACCTGCTTATGTTACAGTAGATAATACTGCAGGTTTTGGTGCAGCTGTTGATGTTAATGAACAATATATTATCAATACTGCTGGAAGTAATAAAAGAATTGGTTTGTTTGACGGTACAACAACAATTAATGGAATTCTTAATGATGATATAACCTCAAATAGTCAAGGTGGGGGTTATGTTAATTATCCTGCAGATTCTTTTGGTAATGCTGATCAAGGGGATATAAAATTAGAAGTTAATGGTACAATATTAGTTACAGCATCAATGACAGATCCAGCTGTAGGCGCAGGTAGTTCTGGTGCAGGAACTGATGATTCAAATGTTAATGCTAATGGATCAGGTTTTCTTAATCTTTCTGAAGCAACCAATGGTACATTTTCAAATGGAAATACATTTTCTACATTTAAACATAGAACAGGTGAATACACAGTAGATCCGGATGATCAAAGGAATGGTTGGAATTACGCGAGAGTTATTCATACAATTGGTTCGACTGATACGGTTACGAACTATATTGAATGGGTTAATGATAATGATGCAACATCAACAACCTTCGCAGGAAACTCATTAGAATTTAATGGGACAACAACAATACATTTATCAGGCATTGAATACTTTACAGCTGGAACTGCAACTTATAAGTCTCGTGTAGCAAATAATTATTTATATGTTCATGATAGAGATGATATAGACTTTCCTACTAGTACTGGTGGATCATTAAACTCTGGAGTATCATTCTCTTTATCAAGTCAGTCAAAACCTGCAATTGATACTGGTGCGGGTGAAGATCATACAAAAGTATTGCATTTAACAGCTAGTGATTCTGTTTCAGCAAATTATATGTTAGATGGGAGTTTAACAGCAGGAACAACAATAACACACCCACTTAAATCAATATCAGCAAATCAAGGTCAAGCAACCACAACGGGAATTCTTTTTTATAACTTATCTAATAATTCAACAAACCAACAAGAAACATTTAGAAGAGAAAACTTTAGAATTATTAGTGGATCATATAATACACAGGCATCTTTGACAGATGCAGGAAATATTTGGGATAGTACTAAACATCTAACAGCATCTAATGGAGATCATACAAATGGTCTGCAATTTTACAACCAAAGACTTTATTCACCAACAAATACACTAAATAGCGGTGATTTTCGAAATACGTCTGACGGTGGATCTTTAGATAATGGACCTGATGAAAACCCAGACTATAGTGGTGAAACAGGACAAAGAACCTTTTATAGATGGTTTAAAAATGAAACAGGATCAACACAATATGATCTAACCATTAATATACAAGGCTCAAGCACAACAATTGTACCATCGTCAACCTCGTTAACTAGTGGCAATATTAGAGTTTTTATTAAATTTCCAAATAATGGAAGTAGAGAAACTGGATGGTTAGATTTAGCTACTGAATTTGTTTTAGATTCTTATGATGATAATGATGGTGCACATACTACAAACGGTTCTTTATCATTTGACAATTCTTTAAATGCAACAAATTATGTTACATTAGGTACCGTAGGAATATTAGATGACGAATATATTGGAATAAGAATAGAAGCTGATGCTAGCTGGGCAGGTTACATTAGTCAAATTACTATCACATTCGGAGCAGGAACAGGAACAATTACACCAATACCTGACTTAGACGATATAGATTGTAATGACGATGGAACAGACTGTAATCTATCATTTGGTAGCTCTAAGTCAATAACCGGTTACACAAATGTCGGAACAACAGCAGGATTTACTGCAGCTGATATTAATGATTTATATCAAACAGATTCAAATAGTAATAATCTTAGAAGGTCAGTTTTTAAATTTAATACTATTATTGAAGGTGACTTAAATGAAGATGTAAGTGCAGTTTCACCTGATTATGTTGCAAACGCATTTTCTGATGCCAATAGTGGATCACTAGTTTTAGAGATTAATGGATCTGACGTACATACAGTTGATTTAACCGGTCCTTTTGATAATGTCGGATCAGGAGAGCCAGGAAGCGGTACAGGAACTTCATTTACTGGTAATAGTGGATTTTTTGATTTAAGTGTTTGGAGACCAGCAGAGTTTGATAATGACGTACCTTATTTTTTAGAAATACAAAGAACAGGTAAATGGAGAGTACATACAGATGATCAAAGAGACGGATGGAATTATGCGAGAGTTAAGCATGTAGGAAGTTGGGGAACCAGGACAACAAATTATGTTGAATGGGTTAATGATTCTGAAAGTCAAAACAATAATATGTCTGCAGCAGGTGTAGGGATTACATCATTTGGAGATGATACATTTGCGTATTCAAGTGGTGTAAAGTTTTTTACTTCTCCGTCAGGAAGTATTGAATCAAGAATATCAAACATTTATAAGAATGTTTATTCAGATAGTTCAAGCGCTTTATCTTTTATTAATCTTTCAAATGCTTCTGGCGTTAAAATCATACAAGCAGGTGATGGTTTAACATCAACAAAAGAAACTAGTTCATCAACAGATAGTTTACAAACATTAAATACAAATGTTGACTCACAAAATGAAGTATTGCATGTAACAGGCACAGTTAATTTTACTTTATCAAAATCTTTGCTTGGCGATTTTACAACTGCTTATAATTGTGCAGGAGGAATGAGATTTTTACATCCGTTTAAGACAACTTTAGATTTATCAACACAAACTGCAACAAATCTTTTAGTATGGACACCTACAAATACATCTAACACAAATTATAATGAATATTTTACAGATGAAACTTATAGAATTGTAAGTGGTTCATATGATACACAATCTTCAGTTACAGACGCTGGTAATGATTGGGATTCTGAAAATTCAATAAATGATACAGTAACTTATCCTGAATATGCGACTGGGCTTTTAGTTTATGACACATATATTATGTCGCCTTATAAGGCAGGTGTTTCAGGTGATTTTACAGATAGTTCAATTACAGGACCATCAGGAAATGTTGATTATTCATCCTTAACAGAAACAACTAGAGAATATTATAGAGGTTTTTTAAATCCCACAACAAACGATTTAGCAAGAATAACTATAGTTTTATATGGTGATGCAACAATTGTTGGCAAATCTACTTCCTTAGGTGCAAATAAAAACATACATATTGAACTTAAAATACCAGAAAAAACTGGGTTTTTAGACTTAGGGACAGCTTCACCAGGATCTGGAAATGTTTCTGATGGAGATGGATGTTTATTTGGAGATCCGGACGCAACAGTCGATGGTGATGGTGCAACAAATGTTTGTACATTTAATGGAGTCACTGTTGATGGTACAACCTCTGGTGCTGAGTATTTTGTTATTAAAATATCTGCATCAGAAAACTGGACTGGATACGTTGATCGTATTCAAGTTACGTGGAGTGGATAATGGCAGGTAAAACTAATACATCCGCTACATATTTTGCTCAAAAGAAATTATTGGGTAAGGCACATACATCTAATTTAAAAACAGATGGTGAAGAGTTAATTGGATCAAATATCCAATCAGCAACTTCATTGATATTTGGTGAAGCAATACCTGATTCACCTGAGCAAACACTTTATCTTTTACAAAGTGCATCAAATGGAGGTCCGGCAACTGTAGAATATATACAATTTAATTTGGATGTTTTAACCGGTACAACATATGACGCAAATAATACATCACCAGATGGAGGAGCAGGATCAGATACAGGTGAAGATACACAAGTATCAGGACCACATGCTTACAAGTTTAGATTTCCTTCAGATTATGAAAGCAGTACTTCTAATTCTAGAGCTAATAATGGATATTTTGATAATAATAAATTAGTTCATGAAACGCTAGGAACAGTACAATTAATTCCTCCTTTTTTCTCACAAACTGCGCCTAATCCTTATATTATTAAAATATATAAAGACGATGGAGGCGGAGGTGTTGGTGATGAAATACCGCTACTAGATAATATTGATTGGAATGTTGATTATTACAATGGTATTCTTTTTCTACAAGATTATAAAGCAGATAAAATACCAGCCTTTGCAAGAGCGTTTGCTTATGTTGGAAAGATGGCACAAGAAGTTATTAGCTCAGGGTCATCGTCAGGAGGTAGTGGAGGTGGTTCTGGAGATAATGCAGCTGAATATGTTTTAACAACAGCAACAGGTTCGTTACCTAATGCTAAAGTAATTGAAGCTGGGTCTGGCATTACCTTAACGTCAGGACCAAGTACAATTACAATATCTTCTACTTTTTCTTCTGTGACAGGTAGAGAAAAAACTGCGTATTTTGTTACTTCTTCACACGCATCACTTTCTTCGCTTGTTGTCCCGGGTGTAGATTTTTCAACAGTACAATTTGACCAGAATAAAATTGACATCCATCATAATGGTCAACTTCTACATACCGGTAGTTTAACGCAGGTAACAAATGGTGAAAGAGACTATTTTTTAGACACGACAGGAAGTATTAAATTTGGTTTTTCACTTTTTAATGATGACATTATAGATTCAATTATAAGTACAGTTGGAACAAGTGGTGGGTCAGGAGGCGGTGCTGATGTCGCAGCGTCTTATTTGGTTTTAAGTAACACAGGATCTCTCTCTAATGAGAGAGTTTTAGTAGCTGGAGACGGTCTAACATCGACTGACGATGGCGCAAATGGTAATTTTACTATTACTAATAATAATGGAAATTACGTTTTTAACGAATATATAGGGGAGGCAGATGGATCTAATACTAGATTTACCCTTGACTATTCACCGACAGCAAACAAAAACGTTTCTGTCTTTGTCAATGGTCAATTACAGATGCCGGCAACAGATATCACAGGAGCACCATTCCAAGACTACTCTGTGACCGGTTCTGTAATATTTTTTGTGACAGCGTCACTACCGCCTGATGGATCACTCTTGATGGCAAATTACACAACTAACCAGAGTATTTCTTGAGGTGAAAGATACTTATGAATAGTATGAAAACATTTGAAACGTCGGATATTGGAGTAGCCGCTTATGTAATGATGAAGGGCTTAAAACTGCAATCCGCAACTCGTGACGGTCGAGGAAGATTTAAATTTGTCTTCGAAGATCCTAACAATGAAGGCGGTTTGCTTTCTGTTGACTTTGTCAATAGTGAGGCCGCACTTTTTGATGCACATATTAAGAATCTAAAAAATATCTTGTATAAATCTTGAAAATATGAATTTGACTTCATACTTATAAAAGATAAGTTAAAGGCCGTTTTGTTGGTCATTTTTCGTTGAGTTTAATACGCGTTTAAACAATTTATTTTTTTTAGGAGAAAAAAATGGCTTCAAGAACACAAATAAGATTAGAACAGTTGACAGGTTCAGCTGTTGATTTAAAAACAGAGGCACAACAGTATGTTACACCTGCTGCAGCCTCTTCATTAACTGGATCTGATGTAAGAGATCTTTTCGGTATGGTTGGTGCTGCACTTAGCAGAATTCACGGTGCTGCATCAGATGAACCTTTCAATAATACCGCAGGTATTATCTCTGGATCACATGGTATTGTAGACTTTTCTGGCACTAGTGCATTTGGTGGTGGAAACTTTGGAACAATTAGAGGACTTAATGGATCTGGTGTATTAAATAGATTAGATTTAGTAGGAACCACAGTTGCTGTTTTTGGTAATACTACTGAACGTATAGCAGTTTTAAATAATGGTGTAACACGTTTTAAAGATTCAGCTGGTGAAACAGTTATTAATATTACAACTGCTGGAACTAATCAGGTTCAAATTGGTGGTACTGATGCAGATGTAGTTCCAGGTACAAACAGTGCTTCATCTTTAGGTGTTACAGGAACCAGATGGTCAGATTTTTATTCTGATGCTGCAACAATTACCAATAACTTAACAGTTGGTGGAGATTTAACAGTTAATGGTGCCACAACAACAATTAACACAACAAATCTAAACGTTGAAGATTCTATTATTGGTTTAGGATTTTCTGGATCTAATCCTTCTCCAAATGGTGATAGAGGTATTCTATTTGGTAAAGCTTCAATTGGTCAAGCAATTCCAGGTCTCTGGTATGATGCAGGCAACAGTGACTTTAATTTCGCAACATCTATCACTGATGCAGCTTCGTCTTCTTTTGGAACAACTACAGCTTACCAAAATGTTAATGCAGGTGATCTTATAGTTTATAACGGCGCAAATAAAAGAGGTGAAATAAAAGTTGTTGCCAATGATCTAGTAATTTCTTCATCGGCTGGTAATGATTTAATGTTAGATTCTAACAGCGGAAAAATCTTCTTACAAAAAGATACAATTGCTGCTGGATTCATTCAAGCAGATTCAGGTGAAAATGGAAATGGTCTTATTTTATCATCTTCGGCTAATGAAGCTTTGTTACTTGATTCTAACATAGGTTTGATACAATTTGGTAAAGATGCTACAGCTGCACAAGGTGGTAAAGTTTCAACATTCATTGCTGGAACAGCTAATACAGAAACTTTTTCTTTCATTAAGTCTAATGATACAGATAATAGCAATTATACTTTGAAAGTAGAAACACATACCGATGGAACTTTTAATTCTCAATTTGTTGCAATTTCTGGATCGTTAAGACTTAAGTCGCCTAATGCTGCCGGTAGTTATGTTGCATTAAGAGCACCAGATACAGTTACAGAGGGCGGTGGCAATTATACATTGACATTTCCTGCTGATAATGGTGAATCAAATCAATACCTTCAAACTAATGGTAGTGGTGTATTAACTTGGGCTTCAGTTGCTACTGCAGCTGATTCTTTATCAAAAGCAATTCGTATTATTACAGGATCTCACGCTGCAGGTGCTGAAGTTAAAATTGGTGCTCCAGCAGAAATTACTGCAGGTGATGCTATTACAGGATTAAGTATAGCAGGATCTCAAGGAAAAGCTCTTGACGTATTTGTTAATGGTCAATTACTTATTTCAGGTTCACAATCTGAAAGATCTGCAGGAACAAGAGATTATAACATTGTTGCTGATCCTACAAATTCTTTGGAATTTGCATTCCAACTTGAAGCTGATGATGTTGTTGTTGTTGTTAAACGCGACAGCTAATAGGTAGCTAATTTAAATTAGTGATTTGATTAGAGCACGGTTTACGAATCGTGCTCTTTTTTTATTATTAATAATAGTTTTAAAAGGAGTTACAAATGGAACTAGTTAAACTTAATGACTATAAAATTAATGAAAATGATATTTTAACAGATTCTGACAAGAAACATATCGCAAACTATCAACAGCTTATAAAATTTTTTGAAAATGCCATTCAAAATTCTATATCAAATGAAGGGGTTGATTATCTTTCTTTACACAGTTCTTGTTTACAAAGTATTAGATTTTTAGACAATTTAATACTTTCATATGAATCATCATTGCAAAACGCAAGAAATATTAATCAGACAATTGATAAGATTATTGCAGATCATTCTGATGTGGGAAACGAAGAAAAAGAAGAAACATCGACGTAGGTATTAGACCAGAGCAAAAAAGAAAAATTGGAGAAAAACCTATAAGTATAAGAGAGGAAAGAAATGGCAGACGCACAAATAAAATTAGTTAAAAATGTTAATTTTGGTAGAGGATTAGCAGATAGGCCAGCCAGCGTTTATTTCTCTCTTTATGATACATTAGGAACTGTTTCTGTTTTTAGATCTAGTGGTAGTATATACCAAGTAGGATCTGGAACTGGAATATATGGATCAGAATTATCGATCAATCAATCTTTTAGTGGTTCAATACTTTGGGAAGTAACAGCATCTAATGGGAATGTTGTTTTTGCGTCAGAAGAAATAGAAACCGATCAAAAAATTACACGACATTTTACAGTAGGAAGATGGATTATTGACGAAAACACAAATCAAATGATATTTTATCAAGAAGATAATTCAACAGAAATTGGTAGATTTGATCTTAAAGATAGGGATGGTGCTGGCTCTTTTGAAGAAGTATTTGAAAGAACGAGAAGTTAATGGCCATAAGAATATCAACATCTACAACTTCTGCTGGTGTATCACCTTTAATAACAAGAGGATTTGGTCCAACAAAGTTTAGAGTTGTGACGCAAGGATATGGACCGGTAGGAACACTTATTCAGCAAGTAATAAGTGTCACAAGAGGCGGAAGAACTGTATTAAGAGATATATACGGTGAAAAAATAGAGGAGTTTAATATTGCAGTAAAGTTAGTTGCAATTGATGGAAAAGATCTTTTGAAGCCGATAATTAATAAAGGAAGATACATTGTTAATGAAATAACGAATATCACAGTAAGAACTTTAAATTTAAATGTTCAAAAGCGTGAAAAGGAAACAACAAAAGTATCAGCTGTTATTACAAAAGTTAAAAGAGGATCAGATGGAGAAGATTGATTTAGATTTAGATAATGAAAATGAAATGACATTTAATGTTGTTATTGAAGGAACAAGACCAGGTGAGCCTCTTTGTAGACTTATGATTGAAAATGAAGACATGTCATTCTCAATGCAAGGAGACTTTTTACCAAATAATGAAGTATCAATTGTAATCCCTCCCCTTAAAGGCATGTTAAAAGAAGGTAGTTACGATTCTTATTTAGAAGTACTTGTTGATGATAGAGTTTTTATTCCTTTAGAAATGCAAATTAATTTTGAAGAATCTGTTAAAGTAATGGCAGAGACAGTTAAAAGAAAGAAAAGAAAACCGGTTAAAGCAACTGCATCTTTAGTTTCTGCTAGTATTAAGAAGAAAAATGAAGGAAGAAAAGTAATAACACAAGAAGAAGAAGTAGAAGAATCTGTAGTTAAAAAGCATCCTGCTAAGAAAAGAAGAGATGAAAGAAAAGTTGTTACGGGTAATGACATTGAATCAATGGTTGAAGCATTAAGAAATAAATTAAGGAAAAAATAATGGAATATTTTGGAATAGCATATGCAACGATATGTGTTGCAACTTATTTAGATTTGTTATCTACAACAATTGTTTTAAGACAAACTAAAAATTCTGTTCCTATGAAACAAAGAGGCGAATTAATTAATAGTATTGAATATTTAGACAGTCTTAAAATTTATTGCATTGCTTGGCCCTACGTAATCTATAAAATGATACAAGAGAATGCTAAATAAAAAATACGTTTCTTTAGTAACTGAACTTGCAAGTTATATGCAAAAACATAGTGAACTAATTGAAATACAAAAAGAAGCTGAATTTGATCTTAAGTGGCGTTTAACAGAATTATTTAAGTCTGTGTCTGAAGAAGATGAACAAAAGTTTATTGATATATCAGGTATGCAAGGTCATTTAATGACAACACAAGAAAAAAAAGAGTTGTTATATATCGAGAAACAAAAATTCAATCAACAAGAAAAAGACAGCTCTGTAAACATATCAGAAAAAATGAATCTACAAAAGAATTCAACTGATAAAAAGTGGGCTAAAGATTTATATAAACGTGCTATTAAAAGATGTCATCCTGATATTGTTAAAACTCCAGATGAAGAATATCAAAAAGAACTAGAAGACTTATATAAACGTATTACAGAATCATACGAGGATTTAAATCTAGATATCTTAATGATTGAAACCTATAAATTATTTATTACACCAAGAAAAGTGATTGGTGAACAAATAGAGATCCTTGAAGAATCAAAAACAGATATAAATAAAAAGATATCAAACATACTTAAAAGTGAAGGGTATGTCTGGTCAAATTTTGATGATCAACTTAAAGAAACTTTTTTAATTAACTTGATGAAACAAAAAGGTGTTAAATTTGTTGATAAAGAAAAAGTTAAAGAAGTACTTAAGCGAAAAGTAAATAGTAGAAAAGCGGGGCAGAGACCTAAAAATAAGTTGCGTGAGCGTGTAAAAAATAAATAAACTCCTTATAATAAATAGTATATTAATAAGGAGAAAATAATGCCTGAAGGTCCTGAAGTAAGAAGATATGCAGATTTTTTGGAAAGCAAGATAAGAGGTAAACGTTTAGCCTGCGTTGAAATTGTATCAGGAAGATATAAAAAACACGGCCCGTTTAGTGGTTATGAAAAAATACCTCTTAATGTTCCAATTCGATCTGTAGAGTGTTATGGAAAATTACTATATATTAATCTTATAAATGACGACGACGTAGATACCTTTCTCTTATCAACTCTGGGAATGTCAGGAGCCTGGCAAAGTGAGCCTACCAAACATAATAGAGTTATACTTAGACTAGATGACGGAAGCAGTGTTTACTATAATGACATAAGAAATTTTGGTACACTTAAGTATGTTTCTCATGATGAGTTACAAAAGAAAATTGATAAAATGGGTTTAGACTTTTTACAATACACATGGGATAGTGATAAGTTTAATCACAAAATGAATAAAAAGCCTAATAAGACTATAGCAGAATTTCTAATGGATCAGAGTATGTGTGCAGGTATTGGTAATTATTTGAAAGCAGAAATACTTTATGAATGTCAGATATCGCCGCACCGCTTAGTTAAAGACATACCTTATAGCGAGAGGCAAAATCTTTTAAGAGTCATGACAAAAATAACACGTATGTCTTATCGTTATGGAGGCGCAACTATATCAACTTATAGAGATGGTAATGGTAAAGAGGGATTGTACAACAGACGTTTTGCTGTGTATAATCAAAAAACAGACCTACATGGAAATCCTGTTATCAGAGAACAAACAAAAGATAAAAGGACAACTCATTGGGTACCCAATATTCAAAAATAGGAGAAAAAAATGAAATTTTCAGATGAATTAATCGCAGATGTAGCTAGAACTTTGCAGATAGCTATTTTAACAGGAACAGATATTGTAGATCATTTAAGAACATTTGAGGTGGAAGATGAAGGTGGACTTATCAAACTTACAAAAGATAGCAAAGATAGAATCGAAAGAGAAATCCAAGAAATGGCAACAAGGATTGACAACGAAAGAAGCTCTGGTACCCAAGAGGCCGCCAGTGAATAAAGATCGATTAAGTCAAATATTTGATCTAAGAAGAGAATTTATTTCAGATCTTAAAGCTACGATACCAACAGCAATGCCTGATAAAATTGATCCAACATCAAAATCAGGTCAACAATATCTTAGAGATTTGGCACTACATGGTGTTGAAGAGATGTTTGAGGCATTGCAACATCTTAAAAATTGGAAAACACATCGTCAAACAGATGTAGGTGAAGGTTTTGATCGGGATGAGTTTTTAGAGGAGATGGTTGATGCATATAATTATTTTTTTGCGCTTATGATAAATTTAGGTGTGACAGAAGATGAATTTTTTGAGGCATTTTTGAAGAAGCACGATATAATTATAGAAAGACTTAAAACAGGTTACTAATGACAGAGCTTATTGTTACTTCAAGTTTAGAAAAAATTGATAAATATAAATTTTGTAATATTGAACAGCTGCGAAGTATTATAAAAGGTATAAACAAATCTAAACTAACAGGTGAAATTATACTTCCTCAAAAAGGATCTTTGATCTTTACAAATATTGATACACACGTTGTTATTGATGTTTGGAGGTCTTATAATAACACACATCAAGGAGTAACACATGATCAACCTCTTCTCGGTTCAAAAGAAATTTAATCAAAAACTTTATGGCGATAATTTATCTGATAAAGAAAAAGCAGAAATAACAAAAACATTATCATTATGTTTACATTCAGAAGTATCTGAATTAATGCAGTCAGTGACTTTTAAAGATCATCACATACAAACTGATAATATTGATAAAGTTAAAATGTTATTTGAGTCTGTTGATGTTGTCAGATATGTTATCGCCATTTTAAATTTAAACGGTATTGATGCACAAGACTTTATCGGCGCCTATCTAGATAAAGATGTTTATCTTAATAACTTGCATAAAGATCAGAAGTCTTGGGATGGCAAACAAAAAGTTGTTATTGTCGACATTGATGATGTTATATCAGAGTTTAGAGCACACTTTGCAAAACATCTCAACAGAGAATATGATCTTCACCCTGACGTAGATAGTGAAGAGTACTATTTTATAACTGCCTTGTCAAAACTTGATATGAACCCAGAGCAAGTTTTTGAAAAGTTTACTGATCAAGGGGGTTTTAGAGATGTTCCTGTTGTTCAAGGTGCTATTGAAATGTTGCAAGACATACGTAATCGTGGTTACTGGATACAACTTTTGACAGCTAGGCCAAAGGAAAATCTTAAATGCTTTTATGATACGTACTTCTGGTTAGATAAAAATAATATTCCATACGACGCAATAGATTTTAGCAGTGAGAAATTTAGATGGTGTGCTAAGTCAAGATATTATGATGCAGGAAAGATTGCGTTTGCTATTGATGATGCACCTAAAAATGTTTTGGATTACACAAAACACGGGATATTCTGCTACTTACCAAAGAAAAACTATAATAAAGAAGTACAAGAAACAATCAAAACATCTACATATCCTCATCCTAAAGATATATTTCAAGGTTGTTTTTAAAATCTTTCCATAATTATAACATTGGAGGATTTATGAAAATAACAAAAAGAAAACTAGTTTCTTTAATAGAAAGACTTTTATTTGAAGAACCTGACGATGATTTAGACATGTCAGGGTATCACAAAGATGTAGAAGGTAAAGAAATAAAAAAAGAGTTTAATTCTTTACAAAAAACAATAGATAAAATAATAAATTCAAAAGCTATAGCTGAAGGAATTAAGAAAGCTTATTTTTATGTCAATAGTGATCAATACTATCCTGACAAGCTAGTTAAAAAATTAGGAAAAGAAGAGTTCTTAAATTTCAAAGAAAGACTAAAAGAAGTTTTTTATAAATTTTATAAAGAAGGTAAGGATAGAATAAAGTTTATTGAAAGTGCTGATGGTCCTGAAAATGCAAAAGCTGTATTAGTTCAAACAAAAGAAAATCCTCCTGAATTCGAAATGCGCTTTGTTGTAGATACTATACAAGAAACTACTAGGAATATGAGTGATAATGAGTTTAAAGAAAGTCTAATCAATACAGTTTTTCATGAAACAATGCATATTGAAAATCATTATTTTAATCAATATGTAAATCTATCATCAGAAGCATCTGATATTATGATAGACATTAAAGATTTAGATGATAGTTTTTATTCTAATCGTTGTACCAATCTTGAAAAATCAGGTTTGAGAAATGTATTAGAAGGTTATTTAAATCCAAAGTCTGAAATAGGCGTTGATGAAATTAGAGTTCGGATATCACAATTTAAAGCAAATAATAATCTAAGACAAGCAATGCAAGATGCATCAACAAAAGATTTCAAACAAATAAAAAATAAGTATGGAAGTGCTGATGCGCAATGGTTGTTTTTATTAGACTATAAAAAATACGATCTAGATGAATTAGAAGGAAAAATGAATGCTATGGCTAAAGTTTCACAAGGCGTGCAAACTTTTAAAGCATAAGTTATAATATAAATGTATTAACAACAAGGAGAAATTATGATTTTATTATTTATCACATCACTAACATTTGCTCAAGATATTGAATCCAAAATAGTTTATAAGAAACAAACAGAAATTGACTTTGAAGGTTTAGAAGTTGAAGGTGAACTTATCAAACCTAATGGTGCAACAATTAATGAAAGAAAACCTGCACCTTTTAATCCTTTGATTACTTTAAGAACTAACTTTAACTATGAGATGTCAGCTTCTGTTAATGAAATTAAATAATGTAAATACACAATTTATAAGTTACAATTTAAAAGTTAATAGGAGAAAAACATGCCACAAAATAAAAACTTGAAACCGATTGCGTTACCTATGGTACTTAAGTTCGGTCAGGAACCAAAGACTGAATTTTATAATAACTTACGTCATCTAAAAGTTGAATTAGTTGATGCACCATCTAGAAGAGATGCACTTAATGTCGCTTGGCAATATGTTAAAGCAACATGGGCTGATCATCATGATGACACTAATTCTAATGGTGTATCTTATCAAGAATTATCATCTAACTTAGAAGACGTCCTTAATTTTAGAGCTTTACCAACTCCAATGGAATGTTTAGGTTTCACATTTAAACTAAGCGGCTTATCATTCCAAGAAGTCACTCATATTATTCGACATCGTGCAGGTTCTTTTGCTGCACAGTGTACAGGTGATAGAGACTTAAGAGATGATCCTGCTGTGATCCCAGAAGCTGTACAGAATTCACCTGAATTTCTTGAACGGTGGAAAAGGTTAGTAGTTGAGTCAAAACAGCTCTACGCTGATATGTGTGACTCTAAAGATGTGTCTATGATGGATGCTCGAATGATACTTCCAAAAGCAATGACGTCTTTTTATCTAATGCGTCTTAATCTAAAAGACTTGCTAGGTTTTATTGCGCAACGTCAAGATATGCAAATACAACCTGCAGCTGATAATCTACTTGCTGCCTATATGGCACGTGAAGTCTTAAAGGTCTTACCAGAAGCATCAACACGCATTAATTTTAATAAGCCTGATATGCACTATGTAAAAACATTTCGTGTACCTGATGGTAAAGGTGGATTTACTTCTCGAGGTACAAATCTCTATTGGCCCGAACCAAAGAATGATCTGTTTGAATATCACCCCGATGATTCAATATATCAATCTCGGCGTGAAGATATTAATGGTACAAATAATCCAGGAACTCCAACGGTATTTACACAGCTCTGGGAAGAAGCGCTAGAAGAAATTAATCAATTAACAAATCAATACAATAAAGAAATGGGGAGAGAATAATGAATTTAGGAAAAGTTTATTTAGCAAGTGGGTGGTTTTCACCTGAATGGTTAGAAGAAGTAGAAAATATTAAAGAAATTTTTGACAAGCATGGTGTAAGTTACTTCTCACCTAAAGATGAAAACCTTTGTGACAATGATGCAAACGAATCAATGCAAGATCAAATCTTTAGTGGTAATATAAAACATCTACATGAATGTGATTGGATGCTTTGTAATACACGTAATAAAGACATGGGATCTATTTTTGAAGCAGGATATATGAACTGTCTAGATAAACCTATTGTGTATTTCTGTGATGGTTTACCACCAGGAGCTCAGTTTAATCTTATGCTAGCAGCAAGTGGTATTAAGGTTTGCCGGTCTTTAGAAGAGTTAGACATTTATCTAACACATTGCAAAGGCGAAGGTGGTCTTTTCATTGAAAGATATGAAGGTGAAATAGAATAATATTATTTCTTAGCTACAGACATATTATTTTTAAGCATATCTAAATACTTTTTTAAAGGGGGCTTTACTACTGTAATATGGTAGTGAGGCCCTGCTTTACTTTTTGTTTCATCATTAACTTTAATTAAACCTTTAAAGTCACTGTGAAAAATAACAGATTCAACATCTTTTTGAAGGCCTTCTTTAGTTCTAATATCAAAAGCAGAAGATACTTGGTGATTTGATATATTATTCTTTTCTAGATATGCTCCTGCTTCTTCAATACATCTCTTTTTAATATTTTTAATATCTTTAGCAGCTTTTTGTGCCTGTTCAATTTCTAGTTTGGATTTAATAGTACCATCTCTTTTTAATCTTGGAACTTCAACTTTCGCATAATAAATTCTTTCATATATATCAGCAACTCCATTTGCATACTCATCTTTTGCATATAATCCAACTAAATGTTTACGTCCTTTACCGTTTGTTTTTGTAGGTTTTAATTTACCTTTATCTGTTTCATAGTTCCACCAATGTGCCCACATTCTACTTGCTTGATCTTTACCGGTTCTAAATCCATCTGTTATAAGTGGTGGCATAACACCATTTAATTTTGCTCTAAGCGTAAGTGATGCTAACATTTGTTTTGTTTTATCATCCATAGCATCAATATCAACATGCTTTTTATGATACACATTAATACCAAAAAGTTTTGATGATATAATTTCCGGAAATCTTTGAGGAAGTGTTTGAATAATTGAATTATATTCAATTTCATTCTCTTTTTGTTTTTGTTTTTGAAATTCAGGAGATGTTAATTCTGATTCAGATAATAAACTATTAATTAAAATACGAAGTGTATTCTCATTAATTGCTAAATTTTCATTCGTGACAATCGCACTCTGACTTGTAGGTTTAAGTTCTGATTGAATTGTTGCTATGTATTTCTCTCCGGGTGCATTAGGGTTTTGTGCTTTTGTATCTACATGAACACCATCAAGAGAGCTCTTAACATGTTCTTCAAACCATGGATAGGGATCAATAATATTAATTCTATTACTCATACCTAATTTAGCTTCAACTGCCTTAATTCCTGCTGTTATTTCTTTGTTATATTTAGCACGTGTTGCTTTGTATGTATTAACTTCACGATCAGGCTTTCCAGTATTTACGTATTTATTTGATTTCGTAGGCTGTACAGCAGGAGGCGCTAAGATCCAAGTTATTTTTGCACTTTCAGGAGCATTTTCTAAAACATCTTTTGCTAAGAAACTAGCTTTGTCTGATCCATTTCCGCCTAAGGTAAAAATTATATTTTGCGTGTTACTAACCGCAGATTTGATTTCTTCTCCAAATTCTGTTATAATCTTTGAAGGCTTGGCTCCATCATATTGAAAAAAGTTTTCACCTGGTATTGCCTGACCCATTAATTTCTTAATTGCTTCACCTAAACCACTATTTCCTTGACTGTCTGCTATGTAGACGTATGAGAGAGCTGCGCCAGAAGATTTGTTCTGTTGTTTTTCTCCACCCCCGGCACCTCTAACAGCTCTCAAAGCTGATAGCACTTCGTCTACTGAATGGGCCGATTTATTTGCAGGGGGGTAGTAGCTTTTCCCTTTTTTATGAAGTTTTCCCGCAGAATCTGTATAATCAAATGGTGTAGGAACAGATGCCCATTCTTGTGCTAAATCTAGAGCAGCTCTCCCCACAGATACATCTTTTCCGTTGTATTTTTGGCCTTTTAGATAAGCCGCTAGTCTTCTCTTTTTACGACCCATGAGTAATGCAAGCCCTAGTTTATCTTGAGTTTTAGGGTCAAACAAGTCTTCTTTTGATACACCTGAATCGGGAAAGGCGTAATCTTTCATTGTTGAAGGTATTATCTGATATCTACCTACAGCAAATAATTTTAATTTACCGTCTGTATGCGTCTCACTTTGTAATTTCATTATTTCACCAACAGTCATATCTGTTAAGTTTTTGTTAATTCCAAATCTTTGATTTAGCATGGCTTTTGCGTTGTGTGTAGAATCAACAATTTTATTACCTTTTGTGCCTCGATTCATTGAATTGTAGCCTCCTTCTCCGCTAGCAATAAAATCTAAGAGACTTCCCATGGCTCCTGATGTAACAGAATTTTTGGCCGTTTTACCGTCACCAACACCCTCAGGCTTTTCACTTGACGATGGTTTAATATCAGTTCCGAAGTGTTTATTTAATTTATCAATATTTTTAGCGTATTTAGGAATATCAGATAAATTAGTAGTTTTTTGTGTTTTAATATTATAAGCATACCATTGATCATTATCAATATAATAAGTATATGATGCATCCCCGGGATAATTTCCGGGTTTTTCTTTAGTTGGTATTTCTTTCTTGCTTGATATTGGCGATCCCATTTTTGCGTAGCGTACTGCATTACCAGGTGACATGCCTTGATCAATTAAGGTTATAAAATCTTTTTTATCTTGATAATTTAAATTTTGTGTAAATTGTCTATATGAATTTAATTTTAACAACTCATCTCTTACATCCATAAACTTGTATGGATAGTTTGATTTTTGTTCTCCAATTTGTCTTATGAGTTGATTTGCAATAGAATTTAGTTTAAACAAACCTGGGTGTCCGGAATCAATCGTAACATAAAATAAATCACGTTGCAAATTTCTTATACTATCTATAATATCGTCTACTAGATCTTTTTCTTTTTTTAATTCATCTGTACCTTGCCTATTAAACATTTTTATTGCTAAATCATCTAATTTTTTATCTAAAATGTCATATTCTTTTTTAAGTTGAGGATCCTCAATAAGATTGTCAATTCCTTCTAAAGATTTAAATCCTTCAATAGGATCAGAAAGTTCAAATCTCAATTCAACAAAAGCTTCATTTCTTCCTTGACTATCGGCAGGGCTAACTTCACTAAGAATTTTATTTAGTGTTTTAGGATTAAGAGTCATGTAAATATCTCCTACATGTTTTATAATATTTTATAAATATACAACGTGAGGTAAAAATGAAAATATTTATAACGGGTGAAAAAGGATTTATTAGTAGAAATTTAATAGCTCACTCACCTAAAAAAATTGAAGTAATATCAGGTATACACACATTAAATGATGAAGCTGCTTTTGTTTCACAATATTCTACAGACAAAGGAGAACCTTGTGTGCACAAAAATAATGTCGAATCATGGCAAGCTTTTTTTGAAGTTAATGAAATCGATGTTGTTATACATAATGCAGCAGTTGTAGGAACAGATGTTGTTGCTTTAAACTCAAAGGAGTCAACGTTAACAAATGTGCAAGGTACTTATAATATCTGTCGTGCTGCAAAAAAAGCAGGAATTCCTGTTTGTTATATTGGGACAACTGTAATTTATGATACACAGCAGTTTCAAGAAGTGTATATTAAAGAAGAAAGCACAAGAGGACCTACAACGTTATATGGATGTCAAAAGTTATGTAGCGAAGATATAGTAAAGAGTCAAACTGATAAGTGGATGATTGTTCGACCTCTCTTTGCATATGGTGGTGAAGGTGATATGAATTCTCTTATTGCAAAGACAATTTATGGTGCGTTAAATGGCAAAGAACAAATTGATATGTTTTTGGATCCAAATAAAGTTAAAGACTATATGCATGTTAGTGATTTTTGTAGAGGTGTTTGGACGTGCATCCAAGATGGTTTGTGGTATGATGATTGGAACATAGCTTCAGAGAACCCATACACAACAAGTGAAATTGTTAGTATTATTGAAGATGTAATAGGCAGAGATCTTAGTAATGTTATTAAATGGCATCCACAAACTGACTACTTAGGTAACCATAGACTCTTATCAAGTAAACTAAAGAATATATCATCTTGGAAACCCCAGATAACTCTTAGATCTGGTATACAAATGTCATATGAAAGTATACTTAACGCAAAAGATTATAATCCACTTGCACATTTAGAAGAAGCTGAAGATCGCGATATTGACTTAACAGAATTCTTTCCGGAGGTTTAATGTCTAAAAAGAAAAATACAAATACTAAATCAAATTCAGGTGTTGATTTACTCGATAGAGAGAAGCATGATCTTAAGCCACCATCAAAATATAATGTTGTATTTTATAATGATGACTACACACCAATGGACTTTGTCTGGGCAGTCTTGATGAAGGTTTTTAGACTTGGTGCCCAGTCAGCTTATCAAGTAATGATAACAGTTCATGAGAGTGGTAAAGGTATTGCTGGAACTTATCCGAAAGGAATAGCAGATATGAAAGTAAAACAAGTAATGAACATGGCAAAAGCAGCAGGGCATCCTCTACTTTGCAAAGCGGAGAAAGCATAATGAAAAAAGAATTACAAGACAAACTATTTGAGAAATATCCAAAGTTATACAGACAGAAAGATTTAGACAAAACACAGTCTGCAATGTGTTGGGGTATATCTTGTGGTAGTGGCTGGTATAATATAATAGACAATCTAAGTGCAACAATACAAAATCGGGTTGACTACTTAAATGGTGAAGGGCAGCATACATATAGAGATTTACCTGAAGATCACCCTAAGGTAGTTTGCGAAGCTGTGCAAGTAAAAGAAAAGTTTGGTGGTTTGTGTTTTTACATTTATGGAGACGATGATGAATTTATAAATGGCGCAATTGATTTAGCAGAAAACTTATCATACAAGACTTGTGAAATGTGTGGAGCACCTGGTGCAACAAATGATGGTGGTTGGCGCAAGACGAGGTGTGACGATTGTCAAGATAAAACATGGAGAGATGATGTTTAAAGCATCCAAAGAAAAAGTAGATAAGGGTTTAGCGTTCCAAAGTGTGATGATGGATACTTTCAAAGAACACTTTGTTAATGTCATAGACAGTAGAGAACACATAATGAAACTCAAACCTAATGAGAAAGAAGTTGTCTATAATACCTACGAGTCAAAAAATGGAGATATCATGATAGAAAATGTGCATCTAGAATGTGTAACTGTTGCAAAGTCTTCAATTTTTCCAGAGACAAAGATTCAAAACGTTAAAGGGAAGGAACCGTACTATGTCTTTTATTTTGGTTACACAGAGGAAGTTTTTGTTGTGCCCTCATATACATGGAATTGTTATATGAGAAAATGTAAAAAAGTAAGGAGG
>Ga0181580_10000781_pt1 | contig 24439 bp, 27 predicted proteins | sample 071ome_23_FD_132413 | JGI IMG/M metagenome (GOLD analysis project Ga0181580, IMG submission 132413) | Coastal salt marsh microbial communities from the Groves Creek Marsh, Skidaway Island, Georgia - 071403BT metaG (megahit assembly) | ecosystem: Environmental > Aquatic > Marine > Intertidal... | reverse complement strand
TGACCCGATCCTGGGTGATGTCGATGTATTCGCTGTATCCGAGATGCTGGCCGACGGCTGCTTTCAACTCGTCGGCGCCGGAGAGAACGCGTGGTGTCATGCCCCGAGCGTAGTACTCGCTGATGGAGATGGCTTCGCTCGGGATTTCAGCGATACCAGCGGCGCTGGTGGTCTCGGCTGTGTGGGTGAAGCAGAAGGGCGCACAGTGCGATTTCGAAGAGAAACGAGATGGTGTTGCGACCGGTGATCTTGTCCCAGAGGCTGACGTATGCGAGCTCGGACAGAACCCAGAATCTCAGAGCGAACGGAGAGAAGGCCGCCACCAGTCCGAACCGCCATCCGAGCCGGCGATCGTTCGCCATGAGAAATCCGGAGAGCACGTGCGCGGCGACGATCGCCAGACCGACGAGCAGTCCGAGCGAACCTTTGGAGACGCGTGCGTAACCGATCCAATCCGAGCGATCAAGCAGGCCGACGAGAGCGAAGAACCCGTTGAGATAGAGGAGCCAGGTGGCTATCTGGAGAGTCTGGGGCTGCATGCGGTCGAACCATCGACGGGGATCGAGGCGGGCACGTGACATGACTCCAGACTCGCGCAAGTGGCTCGATCGAGAAGATTCGGCCGACCCGAGATGTGATACGAACGACGTCGTGCACACGATTGCCGAGCCACGAAGGTCGAGAACGACATGACCCGATCAGGCTTCGTGACCTTGGTCGGACGGCCGAACGTGGGCAAATCTTCGCTCCTCAACGCCATGTGCGGTCGCAAAGTCTCGATCGTCTCCGACAAGCCCCAGACGACCAGGCGTCAGGTCCGGGGAGTCGTGAACCGCGGGGATGGGCAAATCGTGTTCGTCGACACGCCCGGACTCCACAAACCCGTCACTGCTCTGGGCGAACGTGTCAACTCGGCGGCCCTCGACAGCCTGTCCGACGTGGACATCGTGTGTCTTGTCGTCGATGCGACGCAACCGGTGGGTTCCGGGGACTCGTGGGTGGCCTCCCGCCTCGACGTCTCGAAAGCCGTCGTCGTTCTCAACAAAATCGACGCCGTGTCGCGAGATGTGATCGTTCAGCAGTTGGCCAAACTGGCCGAACTCGACGCCGAGAGTTACTTCCCGGTGTCGGCCCGCACGAGTGAGGGAGTGCCCGCTCTCGTCGATCACTTGGTGTCGCGTCTGCCCGAAGGACCTCTCTACTATCCCGAGGACGTGATCAGCGATCTGTCGGAGACCGACTGGATCGCCGAATTGGTCCGAGAAGAACTGCTCGGGATCATGCGCGACGAACTGCCGTATTCGATAGCGACACGTGTGGTCGACGTGGAGGGTGATCGAGTGGTCTGTGAAATTCTGGTCGAGCGCGAGAGTCAAAAGGGAATGGTCGTCGGACGAAGCGGTTCGATCTTGAAGCGAGTGAGGCAAAAGGTGCGTCCGCAACTCCCGGCTGGAACCAAACTCGAGTTGAAGGTCAAAGTCGACAAGGATTGGCAGCGCCGACCAGATCGAATCGAACGTCTCGGTTACTGACGTCGACCAGCAACGACTCTCAGCAGGAGAACCCGCCGGGGAGCAAATTGTCGTAGTCGTCGCACGCCACGAGTTCCCCGGGTCCCGTGAGATCGCCACGACCTCGCGGCACGGCGATCGGTTCGGAATCGCTCGAGAAGACGATCTGACCGATGCCGGCGCGCCGGGTCAGAGTCAGAACTATCTGCGCCACGGCCAGGCGCTGTTCCGGACCGGTGACGATGAGGGTGAACGCCGGATCGAGGTCGACGGTGGCCACGCCGCGTTCGACGGCCACGTCGACAACGAGTGCGGGAGGCAGAGCACTGCGTAATCCAGCAGCTTCATCGATGTCCGGGATGCCTTCGCTCAGGGCCGCGAGAACCTGGGGCGCCGAGGCCGGACTGAGGAGAAGTCGAGAAATCGGAACGAGTCGACTGCCCGACACGAAGTAGAGCTGAACCTCTTCGACGGGAAGTGTCGTCGTGGTCGTGGACGGAGGGGGCTCGACGACGGTGGTCGTCGTCGACGAGGTCGTGGTGGTGGCCGCCGTCGTTTCCGTGAATTGGCCGGGGATCGCATTCGGGTCGATCGGACGACTGGACGACGTGGTGGGTACGCCGCAACCGATTGCAACCATCGATACGACCGCCGAGAGCACCGCAACGAGAATTCGAGGTCGGCGGACCGTGTTCATCGTGACCCTCCCGGAATTTCGACGACGAAGCGAGCGCCTCCCGAAGGCACGTCCTCGACCCAGACTTCTCCGCCGTGCGCTCGAGCATGTTCGGCGACCAGAGCGAGACCGAGACCGGTGCCTCCGACTCGAGTTCGTCCGGCTGAGCCACGGGCAAATCGCTCGAAAATTCGGGCCCGTTCACTCGGTGCAACTCCGGGACCGGAATCTTCCACCGCCAATCGCGTCGGGGAGCCGGCTCCTCCCTCGACCACGACACGTTTCGGTCCTCCTCCGTGTAAGCGGGCGTTTTCGAGAAGATTGGCAACAATGCGTTCGAACCGACGTTTGTCGATCGAAGCGATGGGGCTGGACCCGGGTTCGATGTCGATTCTGAGTTCGGCGAGGTCGTATCGCTGGGCGACGCGACTGACGAACTCCACCAAGTCGACGTCCTCGCGGTGGACGTCCACGATGCCGACGTCCATACGGGAGAGTTCGAGAAGGTCGAGAACCATCTGGTCGAATCGACGTACCTGCGACACCACGACGTCGAGAGCCTGTTGAGTACGGTCGCTCAAGTCCGCTCGTCGAGCGTCGAGAACTTCGACCGCGGCGGCGAGGGCGGTCACCGGACTGCGCAACTCGTGCGACACGTCGGAGGCGAATCGGGCTTCTCTTTCGATGCGCGTCTGAACTGCGTCGGCCATGTCGTTGAAACTCGCGACCAGTCGAGACAGATCCGGATCGGCCTCCGGCTCGAGGCGGGTGTCGAGTCCACCTATGGCGATGTCGCCGGCCGCCTCAGTCACTCGTTGGAGTGGACGCATGAGGCGGCGACTCACGATCCAGCCGGATGCACCAGCCACCGCACCGATGACGAGCGTGCTGACGACGAGAGCCGATCCGATGATCGTCAAGGCACGCTGGTCGTCGTCGATCGGGAAGGCCTCGAAATAGTGGGCCTCGGCAGCAGGAATGCTGACTCCCATGCCGATGTACGCCTCATCCGCAAGAGTGAATCTCTGGTACGACGAGGTGCCCTCCAGCGTGTTGTCGATCAGATCGGATGGGAATGCGTTCTGGGTGAATCGAAGGTCCTGGGAGTAGAAGAGATTCTCGCGACCGAGGTGAAGAACGGCGAACCCACCTTGCTCGGTGCGAACGCTGTTGATCAGCTCGAACGCCTCGTTGCGCCTCGTCTCGAGCTGTGACCTGACGAACTCGGCATTGGTGAAGGCCTGCCGCTCCACCGAATCGTCGCGACGGTCGAGCAGATAACTGCGGGCGACGAAATAGCTCACGAACGACAACGAGAGCGACGTGAGGAGTCCGACCAGCACGAACAAGAGAGTGACCCGAGTACGCAGCCGCATGGGGCGCAGTCGGGTCGAATCGCTCATGGTTCCATCCTGCCCGATGCGGCCGTCCCAGCGGGTCGGGCTTCGTGCCAATCGCACGATCCGGACATGACGCCGCCCGACTCGGGAAGACCAGCGAGTCGGGCGGCAGATCTCGTTCCGTTCCGCCGGTCGACGAGGGTCAGGGGGAGGGCGACCCCCGCCGAACCAGCGTGAACAGGGACAGTGTCCCGACGCCATGTGAAAGGGTCGTGCGGGATCTGTGCGTTTTCTGTAACAAAACCGCAAGAAACGAAGACGACCTGGTCGTGGGCCAGAATGGTCCGGTGAACTCGATTCTGTTCATCGAAGACGACGATCAGATCAGACTCGCCCTTCGCCTGGTGCTCGAAGACGAAGGGTTCGCCGTGACCGAGGCGCCCGACGGCCGATCGGGTCTGGCGGCCTTTCATGCGGCCGAGCCGGATCTGGTCCTTCTCGATCTGCGACTTCCCGATCTGTCCGGATTCGAGGTCTGCCGAGCGCTGCGCGCCATGTCGATCGTGCCGATCGTGATGGTGACAGCCCAGACCGACACCAATGACATGGTGGCCGGTCTCGAAGCGGGCGCCGACGACTACGTGACGAAGCCGGTGGTTCCGAAGGAATTGGCGGCTCGGATCAGAGCTCACCTGCGACGCGTTCAACTGCAAGGTGATGTCGCCACCACGTCTGCCGTCGACGTGGAGACTTTCGGCGATGTCGAGATTCGTCGTGAACAGGGCGTCGTCGTGAAGGGAGGGCGGGAGATCTCCCTCACCAAGACTGAGTTCAACCTTCTCTGTGAGTTCGCCGACCATCCGAACATCGTGCTCTCTCGGGACCAGTTATTGGAGCGCGTCTGGGGATACGACTACCTCGGCGACAGTCGTCTTGTCGATGCTCACGTTCGACGACTCCGAGTGAAGGTGGAAGATCAGCCCGACGAGCCGCGTCTCATCGTGACGGTCCGAGGTATCGGATATCGATTGCTGCGATGAAGGTCACTCGTCGATCGATCGTAGGAAGTCCATGACCTCCTGTCGATCGATGGTCCGCTTCATGGGAGGCATGGCGGCCAGAAGGTGACGTCGGTAGCCGGCAGTGGCCAATCGCGGGTCGAAAACGGCCACCACGCCTCGATCGGTTGTCGAGCGAATCAGGCGGCCGGCCGCCTGGGCCAGAAGTGTCGCTGCACGCGGCAGGTCGATGTCTCGGAATGCTCGATCTCCGACGAGATCACGACGAGCGGAGAGCAAAGGATCGTCGGGCCGCGGAAAAGGAATGCGATCGATCGTGACGAGCGACAGGGTCCGTCCTGGGATATCGATTCCTTGGAAGAAGCCGGCTGTGGCGAACAAGCATGCACTCTCGTCGGCGATGAAGGCATCGACGAGTCTCGACTTCTGTGATTGATCCCGCTGCGAGATCACCGGTACGTCGAGGATCGGACGAAGAGCTTCGACGGCCGCATCCATGGCCCGGTAACTGGTGAAGAGGGCGAGCGTCCGGCCCCGGGCCGCGGTGATCAGGCGGAAGAGTTCGTCGTTGACGGAACTCTGGAACGCGCCGCCATTCGGGTTCGGGAAGCCCGACGGACAGTAGAGAAGAGAGTTGGCGGCGTAGTCGAACGGACTTCCGACGTCGAGGGCGTCGAAGGAATCGGCGGCGAGTCCAACTCTTTCGGGGAGGTTCTGGGGGACGGTCGCGCTGGTGAGAATGGCAGTTCGGCGACTCCAGATGGAGTTCGACAGAACCGGGCCGACGTCGAGGGGCGCGATGTCGAGATGCAGTGAGCCTTCGGCGCCTTGAACAAAGGGCACGCGAGAGCCGTCGATGGCGAGAGCGACATCGAGGTCGTCGGCCAGACGGGTGGACATCTGCTGCGCCCGTAGTCGCCGCTGGTTCGCGTCTTCATCGGCGGTCTCCACCTTGCGCAGAGTGTCGAGAGCGTCGCCGACGATCCGGCGCGCGTCGAGCAGTACGTCGCGGATCTCGTCGGGAAGTGGAACCGGGAGTCGACGGTCCACGAGTGACGTGAGTTGCCGCTCGAGCTCGTCTCCCTGAGAGTTCACCGCAGCGATCAAGGCGGTGTCGTCGACGATTCTCGCCACAGTCGTGGACAAACGATGGAAACGCGAACGAGAGAAGGACACAGCGACGGTGTCACTGATGATGTCTTCGAGTCCATGAGCCTCGTCGACGACGACCACGTCGTGTTCGGTCAATATGGCGCCGTCAGAAGCGACGTCGAGCCCGTACAGATGCGTGTTCACGACGACGATGTCGGCCTCGGACGCCCTGAGACGGGCGGTCTCGGCGAAACACACTCCTCCGAGTGGGCAGCGTCGCGCCCCGGGGCATTCGTCGGCACCTACTGTCACGGCAGTTTCGGTGTCGCGGCTGATGCTGAAAGGAAGATCAGCGAGATCGCCGGTGTCGTGGCGATCGGCCCACTCCTTCACCTTTGCGACCTCACGATGTTGGCGTCCACCCGTTCCTTCGAGCTGCATCTGCTGCTCGCCTTGCCGACCCACGATCTCCTCGAGACGTTGACGACAGACGTAATTGCTGCGTCCCTTGAGTACCGCCCACTCGAAGTCGCGTCCCATCGTGGGGGCGACGGTCTCGGCGACGAGGGGGAGATCCTTGTGGGCCAGTTGATCCTGGAGGGCTTTGGTCGCCGTGGTGATCACGGCCTTGCGACCCGAGGCGACAAGAGGGACCAGATAGCCGAGGGTCTTTCCTGTACCTGTCCCGGCCTGTACGACGAGGTGCCGACCGGTCTCGACAGCCGAATCGACGGCTTCGGCCATGGCGCGCTGGCCAGGTCGATCCTCGGTCGACCCGAGCGCGCTCGTGGCGACGTCGAGGAGGTCGCGAACCGAAAGTGGTCGTGCGGTCACGCTTCGACCGTACCGTCAGGCCGTACGTGCGAGCGCGATGGCGGTGTCGAGTTCGTTCGCGTCGAAGTCGGGCCACGCCCGATCGGTGTAGTACGTCGGTGCGCCGTTGGCCTGCCAGAGAAGGAAGTTCGACACACGATGTTCACCCGAAGTGCGCACCATCACGTCGACCGGGGGCATGTCGGGCTGATACATGCCGGAAGTCAAAGTATCGACGGTGACCGGACGCGCCGATCGCAGGGCCCGTCGGCCGGCCTCGACGATTTCGGCTCGACTGCCGTAGTCGAATGCGACCGTCAATGTCATCTTCTCGTTGTGCCGCGTGTCGGCGATCGCCTTTTCGATCGCTCGTTGAACGAACACTGGCGTACGCGCCGAGGGGTCGTCGAAGGGGCGGCCGATCCACTGGACTCTCACCCCGAGTTCGTTCAGTTCGGCCACCCGACCGAAGAGGCGACGGTGGAGTCCGAGGATGTGGCGAACCTCCCGGCGCGGACGTATCCAGTTCTCGGTCGAGAAACCGAACACCGTGAGCCAGTCGACGTCGCGACGTACGGCGGCTCTGACGACCTCGGCCAGATTCTCCTCGCCAGCCGTGTGGCCAGCCGTCCGAGGTAGTTGGCGACGCTGGGCCCAGCGGCCGTTTCCGTCCATGATGCAGGCCACGTGCACGTGAGCGAGGGTAGCGGGCGCGTTTCGGTCACAATGTCAACGTGGCTCTCGAATCCTCACTTCCGGCAGCGATTCGACGGGGTATGCGACGGATCGCCCGCCGAGCCACCGGTGAGGGACGTTCTCGATCGATCCACGTTGTGGTGTGCGGGGGCAGTATCGACGAGTGGAATCGCCGAACGACCGACGAATGGAATCTGTGGGCGGCGGGCATCGGTGAATCGGCCTCTCGACAGGCCGTGACGTCGGTGACCGTGTACCCGTTGTCGGGTTCTGATTCCCGTCCGGTGGAAGTGCGTCGTTGGTCGGTGGCCGGTGTCGCGGTGACCGCGTGGCCACAGGTCGACGGTCGTCAGCGCCTTGCCGACGTGGTCGACGCCTGGCCCTCAGGTCTGGCGATGACCGAAGAGACGCTGGGCCGAGCGCTGGTCGGCCCAGGCGACATCGATGTGGTCGCAGTGATCGGCGCGCCGGGCCGCTTGCCATCTGCGCTCGTCTGGGAACTTGCATACGGGGAGTTGATCGACGTCGACGTCGAGTGGGAGGCGTTCACGGGGGAGGATCTGACTTCGGTCATCGAGGAGTTTCGAACTCGCCATCGACGTTTCGGCGGGCTGCACGTCGACGAGACGACGTGAGGACTTCCGCATGACGTCTCGCCTCTATCGCGACACGGGCATCGTCCTGCGCACGTATCGACTCGGCGAAGCCGACCGCATCGTTGTGTTCCTGACTGAGAACAACGGAAAGGTGCGAGCGGTCGCGAAGGGGATCCGCAAGACCCGTTCGAAGTTCGGCGGACGACTCGAGCCTTTGTCGCTCGTGAACGTCCAGTTCCATCGAGGTACGTCCCTCGACGTGGTGAGTCAGGTCGAGACGGTCGATGCATCGACGTCGATGTACGGGGACCTCGACGTGATGACCGAGGCCAGCGCCGTGCTCGAAGTGGTCGACCAGTTGATTCCCGACCGAGAACCCGTTCCGCAGATCTTTCGCATGCTCCTTGGTGTGAGGAGAACCCTTCTCGAAAAGCCATCTCCGCTGGTGGTCCCGGCGTTCATCTGGAAACTTCTGGCCGTCGAAGGAGTTCGTCCTGAACTCGATCGTTGCGTCGGTTGCGGTGACGTCGAGTCCGAAGCGGGCGGTTTCGTGGCCTTCGACTCGACCATGGGTGGGGTTCAGTGCCGTCGGTGTCGAACCGGTGTGGGCGTGAGCGATCGGGCCGTGTCGTTGATGCGCGACATGCTGAGCGGACGTCTCGGAGCGGTGTTGGATGCCGCCTACGATCCAGCGGGACAACGGCTCGACGATCCGACGGCTTCGGAAGTCGCCGACCTTGCGACTCGTGCCTTCGAGGCCCACGTGGAGCGCCGACTTCGTTCGCTTGGGATCTTCGAACGTCACGACGAACGCTCCAGTTGACACCGATTAACCCGACATGATCCCGTAGCCTGACCGACTATGCCTGCCAACGACCTGGATCAGATCGTCAATCTCGCCAAGAGGCGCGGCTTCGTCTACCCGTCGGCGGAGATCTACGGCGGCTTTCGTTCGAGTTACGACTACGGACCCCTCGGCTCCCTGATGCTGCGCAACGTGCGTGAAGCCTGGGTTCGGGACATGGTTCAAAAGCGGGACGACGTCGTGCTGATCGACGCGGCGATCCTCGGTCCGCCCCAGGTTTTCGAGGCGAGCGGACACCTCGCCAATTTCAGCGACCCCCTCGTCGACTGTCGCCAGTGCAAGCAGCGTTTCCGCGAGGATCATCTGGAGAACAAGGACGTGTGCCCAGGTTGCGGCGCTACCGGGACGCTCACCGAAGCACGGGCGTTCAACTTGATGTTCAAAACTTATGCCGGCCCGGTCGAAGGTTCCGGTGCGGAGGTCTATCTGCGCCCCGAGACGGCGCAAGGCATGTTCGTCAACTTCGCCAATGTCTTGCAGACGAGTCGCAAGAAGCCTCCTTTCGGAATCGCGCAGGTAGGCAAGTCGTTCCGTAACGAGATCACACCAGGCAACTTCATCTTCCGGACCCGCGAGTTCGAGCAGATGGAGTTGGAGTTCTTCGTGCCGCCGAAGGATGGTCCGAGCTGGTACGACTATTGGTGCCGTACTCGTCTTCAGTGGTACGTCGATTTGGGTATCCCGGTCGACATGCTTCGCCTTCGAGCTCACGATTCCGACGAACTCAGTCACTACTCGGCCGGCACGGCCGATGTCGAGTTCATGTATCCGTGGGGTTGGGGCGAACTCGAAGGCATCGCTCAGCGAACCGACTTCGATCTCGGACAGCATGCGACGCACTCCGGTCAGAAGCTCGACTACTTCGATCAGGCGACCAATGAGCGTTACGTGCCATACGTGATCGAACCGGCTGCCGGAGTGAATCGCGCCATGGCTGCGTTCCTGCTCGCCGCCTACAGCGAGGACGAAATCGACGGAGAGTCCCGCACAGTCCTACGTCTGCACCCTCGCCTCGCGCCCTACAAGGTCGCAGTGCTCCCTCTCAGCAAGAAAGAGACGTTGACGCCTCTTGCGCGAGAAGTTTTCTCGTCCTTGTCCGATCGATACATGGTCGATTACGACGACACTCAGTCGATCGGGCGTCGCTATCGCCGTCAGGACGAGATCGGAACCCCGTTCTGTGTCACGGTCGATTTCGACAGTCTCGACGACGGTGCCGTGACCATCCGCGACCGGGACACGACCGAGCAGGAGCGAGTCGCTATCGGCGACCTCGAGCAGCACCTGCGCAGTCGACTCGGCTTTTAGACGTCAGGGATTCGGTACGCGACCCCGGGCGGTCTACCGTGTTGGCGAATCGACGAAGTGTCGATCGATCAGTCGGTGAGCATCGACGGAAGGAGAAGTGATGGCACGTATCGCAGTGTGGGCCAAGATCCCAGCAGCCCCCGGAAAGCGCGACGAATTGGCCAAGGCGTTGGAGACAGCCCTTGAAACCGCCAAGAGTGAGAAGGGAACGATCTACTACATCCTTCACGCTGATGCTTCGGATGAGAACTCCCTCTTCATGTACGAGATGTACGAAGACCAAGGTGCACTCGACGTTCACATGGGGTCAGAGGCGTTCAAGGCTCTCGGACCGGCTATTCGGCCGTTCCTCGGTGGGGCGCCTGAATTGAGCTTTCTCGCGCCGCTCGGCGGCAAAGGCGCCTGATTCATGGTCCGTCGCACGTATCTCGACGGCATTCTGGCCGAGCATCGGGATCGGGCGGCGGCCGACAATCGTGACATTGCGACACTGTTGGAGTCGTGCCGCAGAATGGAAGCACCGCGCGGCTTCCGTCAGCGTCTCGTCGATGATTCCATGAGCGGCCTTGCAGTGATCAGTGAGATCAAGCGGCGCTCTCCGTCGAAGGGCGACCTGAACGCGTCGCTCGATCCGTCTCAGCTGGCTCGCAACTACGCCAGCGGTGGTGCGTCGTGTCTGTCCGTTCTCACCGACGAGGCGCACTTCGGTGGTTCGTCGAACGATTTGAAAGAAGCGCGATCTGCGGTCGACCTGCCGGTGCTTCGCAAGGACTTCACGGTCGATGCGAGGGATGTGGTCGATGCCCGGCTGATGGGCGCCGACTGCGTTCTTCTGATCGCTGCCGCACTCGTGCCAGAAGACCTGGCCGAATTCCATCGGGTCGGGGTGTCGATCGGACTCGATGTGCTCGTCGAGATCCACGACGAGGCAGAACTGGAGATGGCGTTGGCCGTCGGAGCATCTCTCATCGGTGTCAATCAACGAGACCTCGTGACGTTCGACGTCGATCACGACCGCGCGGTGCGCATGGCGGAAGTGATCCCCGATGACGTGGTGAAGGTCGCCGAGAGCGGGGTGCGAGGAGTCGACGACGCTCGGGCCCTTCGTGACGCCGGTTATGACGCCGTTCTGGTCGGCGAGAGTCTCGTGACGGCACAGGAACCGCTCGAGGCCGTTCGAGCTCTGCGCGCCGTGCGGTAGGACGCGGTCAAGGTCGGATTTCGAAGACGGCTACGGGCGGTTTCGGTACCGTGTCACCGTGTTCGTGAAGATCTGCGGAATCACGTCGGAGGAGGACGCTCTGTTGGCAGTCGCCATGGGGGCCGATGCCGTGGGTTTCGTGTTCGCCCCGTCGCCGCGACAGGTGTCGGCTCAGACCGTCTACGACATCACTCGCCGCCTTCCTCCCGAGATCCTCACGGTCGGCGTGTTTCGTGACGAACTCCCAGATCGCGTTTTCGACATCGCGTCGAGGGCGGGAGTGAAGGCCGTCCAATTGCACGGACGTGAAACGGCTCGCCACGTCGCCCAACTGAGCGACAACGTTCGCTGGATCATCAAGGCGGTGGCGGCTGGGTCTCCTGAAGCTGCGCGCGCCGACGAATACGGAACCGACCTGATCCTCGTCGATGCTCCTGAACCTGGTTCGGGGAAGGTCTTCGATTGGAACCTGATTCACTCGATTCCCGGTGGACTCCGCCTGATCCTGGCCGGCGGCCTGAATCCTGACAACGTCACCGATGCCGTCGAGGCCGTGGCGCCGTGGGGAGTCGACGTGAGCACCGGAGTCGAAAGTGCCCCAGGGCGCAAGGATCCGGTCAAGGTTCGCCAGTTCATCGCCCGGGCTCGGGCGGCGGCACCTGCCGAGTACTCGACCACCGACGACCCTCCCTACGACTGGCTGGACGAGTAACCCAGTTCACGTCCCAGCTTCGCAATCGATCGAGGTATCCGAGACGAGAGATGCGAACATGGCGGTGAGGACGAAGGAGGACCATGTCACCCTCGACGCATTCGATCATGGGCGAACCGACCGAGGCCGGACGTTTCGGTGAATTCGGCGGTCGCTTCGTGCCCGAGACTTTGGTTCCGGCGTGCCAAGAGCTGGAGGCCGCTTTTCGCGAGGCCTGGGCCGATCCGATCTTTCGCGGTGACCTCGACGCCGTACTCCGTGAATACGCGGGGCGGCCGTCGATTCTCACCGAGTGTCGCCAACTGGGCGCCCAACTCGGTCTTCGTTTGGTTCTGAAACGTGAAGACCTGAACCACACCGGATCACACAAGATCAACAACGTTCTCGGACAAGCTCTTCTGGCGAAACGGATGGGCAAAAAGCGACTGGTGGCCGAGACTGGTGCTGGTCAGCACGGCGTGGCCTCGGCGACCGCGGCGGCTCTGCTCGGCCTCGAGTGCAAGGTGTACATGGGTGCAGTCGACGTCGAACGTCAGGCGCTGAACGTGTTTCGTATGAAGTTGCTCGGAGCCGAGGTGGAGGCTGTTCATAGCGGGAGCCGCACGCTGAAAGACGCAGTGAACGAGGCGATGAGAGATTGGGTGGCCACGGTCGAGTCGACGCACTATTGCCTGGGTTCCGTGATGGGACCGCATCCCTATCCCTGGATGGTCCGCGAGTTTCATCGAGTGATCGGAACCGAAGCGCGCGCACAGTGTCTCGACGCCTACGGCGCCGATCCCGACGTGGTGGTGGCGTGTGTCGGTGGCGGTTCGAATGCCATCGGAATCTTCTCCGGCTTCGTCGATACGTCGGCGCGGCTCGTGGGTGTGGAACCGGCTGGTGGTGCCGCGGTCGGACGTGGTCATCCGGGTGTCGTTCACGGGATGCGCAGCTATCTGATGCAGGACGAGTACGGGCAAGTGCAAGAAGCGCACTCGATATCGGCCGGTCTCGACTATCCGGGAGTCGGTCCTGAGCACTCCTACTTGGCGTCGATCGGACGTGCCGAATATCCGACTGTCACCGATGCCGAAGTGGTCGATGCTTTCCAACTTCTCGCTCGGACGGAAGGAATCATCCCAGCTCTCGAGTGTGCGCATGCTCTGGCGTGGATTGCGCGTGAAGCCGCAACGATGCAGGGGCAGACAGTTCTCATGAACCTGTCGGGGCGTGGCGACAAGGACGTCGGACAGATGATGGAAGTTCTCGGATCGTGACGAATCCTGATCTCGAGGGTCACCTGCGTTCCCGTCGCGACACCGGACACAAACTCCTCGTGCCGTACGTGACCGGTGGCGTGAACGGCTGGCTCGATGCCGTTCGTGCCGCAGCGGCGTCGGGCGCTGACGCAATCGAGATCGGGATTCCCTTTTCCGATCCGGTGATGGACGGCCCAGTCATTCAGCAGGCGAGCCAATTGGCACTCGATGGTGGAGCCACACCCGTGTCGATCCTCCACGAAGTACGAGAGGTCGACGTCGGCGTGCCTTTGGTGGTCATGTGCTACTACAACACCGTTCACCACGCTGGACACGCGAGATTCGCGTCGCAACTGCGCGATGCCGGTATTTCGGGGGCCATCGTGCCCGATCTCCCTCTGGAAGAGTCAGGGGAGTGGTGCGCCGCCGCCGACGATGCCTCCGTTGCCACGGTGATGTTGGCGGCTCCGACAGCTCCTGACGACCGTCTGCCCCGAGTGTGCGCTCGGGCGCGAGGTTTCGTCTATTCGGTAGGTCTCCTCGGCGTCACCGGCGAACGGGATTCCCTGGCCGCTACGGCGACGAGACTCGCCGGCCGTCTGAAAGCGGTCACCGACCGACCCGTCGTCGTCGGAGTCGGAGTCTCGAATGCTTCGCAGGCCGTCGAGGCGTGCCGGGTCGCCGACGGCGTGGTGCAAGGAGCTTCGGTCGTGCGGCGACTGTTGGAAGGTGGTCCCGATGCGGTTGCCGAATACGTGAGCGAGGTCCGACGGGCATTGGATTCCGAATTCGTGACATCTGTTTCATGAGCCGAATGGATGGTGACGGAACTTCTGGGCGAGGGTGAGGGGCCCGTTCGGGCAACCCCCCATTGGAAGGAAGACCCCCCATGAAGAAACTGTCCCTCACAGTCGTAGCCGGATTGTTGGCCGTCGTGGCCGCATGTGGCGACGACGACTCGACGACGACAACGACCGTCGCTGCGACCACAGAAGCTCCTGACGAAGTCGGCGACATCGTCGCCGTCGCCAGCGGAGCCGGATCGTTCTCGACTCTCGTGGCTGCCGTGCAGGCCGCCGGCCTGGTCGACACCTTGCAGGGTGACGGTCCGTTCACCGTATTCGCCCCGACCGACGACGCTTTCGCCGAACTGCCGGCTGGTGTTCTCGACGCGTTGCTGCTTCCCGAGAACAAGGACGTTCTGGTCAAGATCCTGACCTACCACGTCGTGGCCGGCAAGGTGATGGCTGCCGACGTCATGGCTGGTGACGTAGCAACCGTCGAAGGACAGACGATTGCTCTTGGTACCGACGGTGGAGTCACTGTGAACGGCGCCAACGTGGTCACAGCCGACGTGGAAGCGTCCAACGGCGTGATTCACGTGATCGACGCAGTGATCCTTCCCCCGGACGTCGACCCCTCGGCGCTCTGACGTCAATATCGGCGGTCTGACTGCGCGACACTGGAGCTCGTGTCCGATTGCGAGTTGTGTCAGGCCTCGCGTTTCACCGAGTGGTTTCACGAGGACGAGGAATGCTGGATCGCCGAATGCGAATCATGTGTCGTGCCGATGGTCGTGTGGAAGACGCACGATCATCGGCCCGATGACCAGACGAGACAACGTCTGCACGATCGCCTGGTGGAGGTCGTGTCGCGATTCTTCGTCGACGAGGTCTACATCGACGACAACATGCGAGCCATCCCCGACCACTACCACGCTCACGCGCGCGGAAAAGGAAAGTGGGGTCGGCAGCCTCTCGAGCGTCGACCAGGAGTGTGAGAGCCGTGAGGGCTCAGCAAGGGCGGCGGATCGGACGTCCGTTCATGTTGCCTCTTTCGATCGGGTCCCGTAGGACGAGCTCACGACATCACGAAAGCCCACTCTGCGTGCTGTTCCAATGGGTCATTCGGGCCAGATTGCGCAGAATTACCACATAGAGTGGTCAAGGCATCACGGGACGTCGTGTGTCGGATCGTTACCAGCGTCAGGCGAAGGTGGTCGCACTACGGTGATCGGCATGTCGAACGTCGTTCAGTTGGCGCCCGGTCGGGCCGCTCCGGCGTTCACCCTCCTCGACCAGGACGGCGACAAGGTGCGACTGGCGTCATTCAAAGGTCGACGAGTCTTCGTCTACTTCTACCCCAAGGCCGATACGCCGGGCTGCACTCAACAGTCGTGCCTGCTGCGTGACGTGGAACCGCAGATCGGTGACACCGCCATCATCGGCATCAGTCCAGATCCGTCGGCCAAACAGAGAAAATTCGCTGACAAATACCAACTTCCGTTTCCCCTCTTGGCCGATGTCGATCACGTCGTGGCTGAGAAATACGGAGTCTGGAAACAGAAATCGATGTACGGACGCACGTACATGGGAATCGAGCGGTCGGCATTCCTGATCGGAACGAGTGGCAAGATCGAGCAAGCGTGGTACAAGGTCTCACCGAAGGACACGCCAGTGAATCTGCTGAAGGCTCTCGGTCGATGACCCCGCTCCCGAATCCGATCGACGTCTTGCCGCATCGGCCGCCGTTCCTGTTCGTCGATCGTCTTCTGGCTCTCGAGCCCGGTCGATCGGCAATCGGAGAATGGAAGCTGACCGGCGATGAATGGTTCTTCTCCGGACATTTTCCGGGCCGGCCCACTCTTCCTGGTGTTCTCATGTGCGAAGCGATCGCTCAATTGGGGGCAATTGCCGTTCTGACGACTGACGACCACCGAACTCGTCTGCCGCTATTCGGTGGACTCGATAGTGCACGTTTCCGCCGACAGGTCGGACCTGAAGATGTCCTACGACTCGAAGTCGAACTCGGACGCATGTCGGCTCGGGCCGGCAAGGGTTCTGGTAGGGCCATGCTCGGGGACCAGGTGGCTTGCGAGTGCGACCTGATGTTCGTCTTGGTCGATCCCTGACGTCGACTCGAGGTCGAACGTCGCCGGTCAGGATGCCGGCGAAAGAATCAACGAACCGTTGTGCCCGCCGAATCCAAAGTTGTTGGAGATGGTTGGCCCCGGCGTCCATGGACGTGCCGAACCGGTCACGAGATCGATCGTCATGTCGTCGTCGAGCGCCTGAGTGTTGGCGGTCGGGGGGATCATCGAATGTCGGAAGGCGAGCACCACGGAAGCCGCTTCCAGGGCGCCGGCCGCGCCGAGGGCATGTCCGGTGACTCCCTTGATGCTGGTCACCGGGACCCTTCCGGCACCGAAGACCTCGCTCACAGCGGCCGCCTCGGCAGCGTCGTTCAACGGTGTCGAGGTCCCATGCGCATTCACGTGAGTGATGTCGGCAGCGGAGAGACCGGCATCGTCCAGGGCCAACTTCATGCATGCGATGGCGCCACGCCCACCTGGCGATGGGGCCGTGATGTGGTGTGCATCGGCGTTGCTTGCCGAGCCGAGAATCTCGGCGAGGATCGTTGCACCCCGGGAGACGGCGTGCTCCCATTCCTCCAGAACGAAGATCGCTGCGCCTTCGCCCATCACGAAGCCGTCGCGTTCGGCGTCGAAAGGACGACTGACGCCGCTCGAGGAGAGGGCGGTCATGTTGCCGAATCCAGCCAGCGAAACAGGAGTGGCAGCTGCCTCACTTCCCCCGCTGACCATGGCGTCGCAACGGCCCGAAGAGATCAGACGAGCTGCGTACCCGAGGGCGTGAGTGGAAGCGGCGCATGCCGTGCAAATCGTCTCGTTCGGGCCCTGGAGTCCGTGACGCATGGAGATGGCAGCACCGGTGGCGTTGGCCATCATCATCGGAACGAGAAATGGGGAGACGCGGCGGTCGCCTTTGGACAGCCTGACCTCGACTTGTTCTTCCAATGTGCTGAGCCCGCCGATACCGGTTCCGACGACGACGCCGAATCGAGATGGATCGACGCCGACGTCACCGGACTGTGCGAGTGCCTCTGCGGCGGCCGCCAGCCCGAATTGCTCCACACGGTCGGCTCTCCGAGCGTCCTTCGGAGAATCGAAATAGGGGCTGGGGTCCCAGTCGTCGAGACGAATCGATCGACCAGAACGCGCACCTGGCCCGAGAAGTCCGGTCCAGAAATCGTCGCGACCGATACCACACGTCGCAACGACACCGAGGCCCGTGACGGCGACGCGGCGACCGAGCATCAGAGTTTGCCGACGATGAGATCGTAGGCCTGACCGACGGTCTTCACTCCTTCGATCTCGTCTTCGGGTACCTCGATGCCGAACTCCTCTTCGAGTGCCATGACCAGCTCGACCAAGTCGAGACTGTCGGCCTCGAGATCGTCGCCGAAGCTGGCTTCAGGCACCACTTTGTCGGCATCGACGCTCAACACGTCGACGGCGCACTTGCGAAAGCGGGCGAAGAGTTCCTGATCCATTGTTCCTCCAATGTCGAGAGCCACGACGTGGACCCTGTCGTACGAAGCGTCTGACGTCGACCACTGTAAACGGTGCGACCGGTTCGGATCCGAATACCCGGTCAGTGACCCATACCGAGGCCACCATCGACCGGGAGGACGGCACCGGTGATGTAGGCGGCGTCGTCGGACGCCAAGAACGTGATCACGCCGGCGATCTCGTCGGGGGTTGCCACACGTCCGAGGGGAACCGAGGCGGTGAGGGCGGCCATGCGCTCCTCTCCCAAGACTGCGGTCATGTCGGTTTCCACGGGTCCGGGGGCGACCACATTGACCGTGATCGAACGGGACCCGAGTTCTCGGGCCAGGCTGCGGGCCAGTCCGACCAATCCGGCCTTGGATGCCGCGTAGTTGGCCTGACCGGCCGACCCCAGTAACCCGACCACACTCGAGATCAGCACGATGCGTCCTCGGCGGGCCCTCAGCATCGTCTGCGCGGCTCTCTTGCACACGCGGTAGGCGCCGGTGAGGTTGGCGTCGATCACCGATGCGAAGTCCGTTTCCGACATGCGTAGCAACAAAGTGTCCTTGGTGATGCCCGCATTGGCCACGAGGACTTCGACCGGACCCAACTCTGCTTCAACGGCTGTGAATGCGGCGTCGACATCTGACATCGACGTGATGTCGCACTTGACCGCGAAGAATTCGTCGGGCGGTGGCGTGGAGTTGTAGGTGATTGCGACCTTGTCGCCATTCGCCGCGAATCGTCGTGCTGTCGCCAGTCCGATACCTCGTGAACCGCCGGTGACAAGGACGACTCGGTTCATGTGCGCGGACCCCAACGAAGTAAGGCCGACGCGGCCGTCATCCCTCCACCGAAGCCGACCAGAAGAACGAGATCACCGGGGGCGATTCGACCTTTTGTCAGAGCGTCATCGAGCGCAAGAGGGATCGAGGCCGCCGAGGTGTTGCCCATTCGATCGAGAACCACGGCGGTGCGGTCCATGTCGACGCCGAGACGATCGCACGCCGCTTGGATGATTCGAATGTTGGCCTGATGGGGGACGAGCAATGCGATGTCGTCACCGGACACCCCGGCGTGATGCAGAACCTTGTTCGCCGAATCGACCATGATTCGGACGGCGCGACGGAAGACTTCTTTGCCTTCCATCTGGATGTATCCACCGACGTCGGCCCACAAAATCGGTCCGGCCGATCCGTCGGCGTCGAGATCCCACGCCACGAGTTCTCCCGGCCCGTCGCACGATTGGAGGACGACGGCTCCGGCACCATCCCCGAAGAGGACGGCGGTGTTGCGATCGTTCCAGTCGGTGATTTTCGACAATGAATCGGCCCCGATGACGAGAACGTTGGTGGCTCCCATCGCGATCAAACCGTGCGCGGCGACGAGCGAATAAACGAATCCGCTACACGCAGCGTTGATCTCGAAGACACCGCATCTCATTCCAAGGGCGTCTTGCACCGTGGCCGCGTTGCCCCATTGGTTGTCGGGGGTCGTCGTGGCGATGATCAAAGCATCGATGTCGGCGGGGGAGAGCCCAGACGACTGGATTGCGGCGCGACCGGCTTCGATGGACATGCCGATCGTGGTCCCGTCGACATGTCGCTCGCGGATTCCACTTCGTTCGACGATCCATTCGTCACTCGTGTCGACCATTCGTTCGAGATCGTGGTTGGTGAGCACCTTCGGAGGGAGGTATGAGCCCCAGCCGATGATGGTCGCCCCACGGGCCGAGCTGTCGGTAGCCGGCATCAGAGCGTCCTCAACCAGGCGATGGGTTGCCGGGGAGTGACGCGCTCACCGTCGACGGCGATGAAAGCCTGCAGCACGCCGTCGAAAGCCGACCGCACCTCGACCGATCCGATGTGGCCGAGCACGGTGCCGATCGAAACGTGCATCCCGGGTTCGACGTCGGGCCGCGGCACGAAGACGCCGGCTCCCGGGCTCACGACGAGGCGTTCGACGGCGAATAGGTGTTCGCCTTCGTGCTGAGTTGCGGTCACCGAGCGGCTGTCGTTCACCCACTCGAGCAATTTGTCGAGATCATCGGGTGTGGACACCGTGATGGTGCGTGCTCCGTCGAGAGTGCGCTTTGTCATTCCGGTCAGCACTCCACCCGGCCCGAGTTCGGCGAACGACACGACGCCCAGTTCGGAGAGCTCGAGCAGGCATTGCTTCCAGCGCACCGGACTCGACAGCTGCGCCGAGAGGAGACTCGACCATTCCGACCCCGATGCGTGAGCGAGGCCGTCGACGTTGCTCACCACGGGCATGTCGGTGTCGCGCGGCGATGCGGCTGCGATGGCCGAGCGAAGCCGGTCGCGCGCGGGAGCCATGAAAGGAGTGTGGAACGCGCCGGACACTTGGAGAGCCATACATTTCTTGGCCCCGAGTTCCTTGGCGATCTCGCTCGCACGAGCGACGCCATCGGGGGAGCCGGCGATCACGACCTGACCAGGCGCGTTGAAATTGGCTACCCACACGTCACTGTCGGCTCGCCGGCAGGCAACCTCGACGTCTTCGTCATCGAGTCCCAATACCGCCGCCATCGTTCCGGGATGTTCTTGGCCTGCGTCATGCATCGCTGCTGCGCGCTCGACGACCAGTGCCACACCTTCGTCGAACGAGAGCGCGCCAGACGCGCACAGTGCCGTGTACTCGCCGAGCGAATGTCCGGCGCAGAAGCCGGCGTCGACGCCGAGACGTTCGACCGCATCGAGAACCACGAGGCTAGACACGAACGTCGTGAGCTGAGCGTTGCGAGTGTCTTTCAGTTCGTCGGAATCGGCGTCGAGCAACAGTCGGGCCACATCGCGTCCGGCGACTTCCGATGCCTCGTCGACGAGTTCCCAACTCTCGTGCTCCGTCCATGGCCGTCCCATTCCCGGACGTTGTGAGCCTTGGCCGGGAAAGGTGAACGCGAGCACGTTCGAACGATAATCGGCCCCGTCGGACCGAACGGGTTACTGCGCAGTAGGAGGTCGGCTGGGCAGGTATGCGAGACGAGAGTCGACGGATAGTGTGATCCTGCGCCCCGGTAGCCCAACGGCAGAGGCAGCGGCTTCAAACTCCGTACGGTGTGGGTTCGAATCCCACCCGGGGCACCCATTATCCCGAGGTGGACGCAGGCCTCGGCAGTGTTTCCGTACACTTTGCGACGTGGGACAGCGCATGATCGAGCGGCGTCTTCGGGAGGCCGGAGACCGTTTGCGCCGTCTGCGCAGTGAGTTGAGCATCGTCGACGAACAATTGCTACATCTGGCTGATGAGGCCGAAGACATGGGACTGCGGGCGTTGGTGTCCGAGACGCCTGGTGCCGACAGCGAGTATCGGGAGGCGCGACGACACGCCGACGCCATGAGGGCTCACCGTGAACAGGTAGCAGCTTCGATCGCTGAACTCGAAGCCCGCCAAGACGCGCTCCTCGACCGGCTGGCTCGACTGTCTGGTTGAATGGCGTCGTGAGCATTCGCGTCGTCATCGCCGAGGATGAGGCCATCATTCGCCTCGACCTGAAAGAGACGCTCCTCGAGGAGGGCTACGACGTGGTGGGCGAGGCCGGGCGTGGAGACGTGGCCCTCGATCTCATCCGTTCGACCCGACCCGATCTCGCCATTCTCGACGTGAAGATGCCGGGAATGGACGGGCTCGAGGTGGCGCGCCACGTGGCCGACGAGAAGATCTGCGGAGTGTTGGTCTTGACGGCCTTCAGTCAACGCGAAGTCATCGAGCAGGCGCGAGATGCCGGGGCTCTTGCGTATCTGGTCAAGCCGTACCAAAAGAGTGATCTCGTTCCGGCGATCGAAGTGGCGATCGGCCGATTCCGAGAGTTGCAGACTCTGAGCGGAAGTGTGGACGCTCTCGGGGAGCAGCTCGAGGTACGCAAATCGATCGACCGCGCCAAAGGCCGATTGATCGACGAGTTCGGCATGAAGGAGCAGGATGCCTTCTCGTTCATTCAGCGCACGGCCATGAAGGAACGCACGCGAATGAAAGACGTGGCCGATCGGATTCTCGCTGGCGAACTGACTCCGTGAGCGGATCTCGCCCGACCGTTCTCGTTCTCGACGGCAACTCTCTCACGTACCGAGCCTTTTTCGGCCTTCCCACCGACATGGTGACGGCCAGTGGTCAGGTGACCAACGCTGTCTACGGTTTCACGTCCATGCTCGTCACGATGCTGAAAGAGCATCGACCCGCAGGTCTGGTGGTCGCCTTCGATCGTTCCGAACCGACGTTTCGTCACGAAGCGGAGCCCACGTACAAGGCTCAGCGCGAGTCGGCTCCTGAGATCTTGCGCCAGCAACTCGGCATCGTGCGCGAACTTCTGGCTGCTCTCGGTGTGACGGTCCTCGAACTCTCGGGATTCGAAGCGGACGATCTGATCGCCACCGCCGTCGACCGCTCCGTGGACGCCGGTTACGACGTCATCGTGGTGACCGGCGACCGCGACAGCTACCAGTTGGTTCGTGATCCACATGTGAGGGTGCTGTACAACCGTCGCGGCGTGACCGACTACGTCCTGTACGACGAAGCCGGAATCCATGAACGTACCGGTGTCACACCGGCCCAGTATCCGGCGTATGCGGCGCTGCGCGGTGATCCGAGTGACAACCTGCCGGGCGTTCCCGGTGTGGGTGAGAAAACGGCGGCCAAGCTGATCTCGACCTACGGAGGTCTCGACGGAATTTTCGCCCACGTAGAGGAGCAGACGCCGAAATTGCGTGCTGCACTGGCCGAGTACGAGGGTTTGGCGCGCAAGAACGAGAGTCTGATGACGCTCCGGCACGATGCTCCCGTCGAGTTCGATCCCCACGGTTCAGGAATCGAACCCCAGACCGAGGAGCTGCGACGCCTTCTCGAATTTCTCGAGTTCCGAGCGCTCGGAGAACGCCTGTCCGACGCCTTGACGTCACTCGGTGTGACGGCTGAGTCGGTGACATCGACCAGGGAGGAGATCTCCGTCGACATCGTGCGTCGGGAGTCGGCCGACGAGGTCGCCCGGACACTTGCTTCATCCCCGTCGATCGATGTTGCCGGCTCCTGGGACGGGGAACCGGGCCGTTCTCCTCTGCTCGGCGTCGCGATGTCCCTAGGAGACGGACAGGTCCTGTGGGTTCCGACGAGCCAGTTGGTCGATACGGGAGTGAAGACATCCCTGGCTTCGCTGTCGGCACGAGGTCACGACGTGAAACCGTTGTGGAGATCGCTCCTCGAGCTCGGTATCGAGCCTCCGAATCTGGTCTTCGATACGGCGATCGCGGCGTATTTGCTCGACCCGAGTCGCTCGCCGTCGGTGTCGGCTCTGGTGAGCGAACATTCTGATCTGTCGGTTCCCGACGTGGCGGCGCCCGATGGTCAACTCGATTTCGGTGGCGTCGACGAGGCAACGGTTGCGTGTCACGAGGCTGCTTCGATCGCCCTCGTCGTCGAGTCGTTGTCATCAGCCTTGTCGAACCTCGGCATGAGTGCACTCTTCGACGAGATCGAAATCCCCCTCGTCGGTGTGCTCGCCCGCATGGAGGCGGTGGGAATCGGCGTCGACGCCGAGCGTCTGAAGGGGATCTCGGATCGACTGACAGCGGAGACCGAGGCTCTGGCGTCCAGCCTGCAAAAACTTGCCGGTGGATCCTTCAACCCCAATTCCCCCGCGCAGTTGGCCCGAATCCTTTTCGAGGACAAAGGCTTGAAGCCGCCGAAGAAGACCAAGACCGGATATTCGACCGATGCGGCGACGCTCGAGAAATTGCGCGACGACTGGCCGGAGTTCATCGATGCCCTTCTCGAGTATCGGGAGCTCGAAAAATTGCGCGGTACTTACGGCGAAGGGCTTCAGGCCGAGATAGCGGCCGACGGGCGCATCCACGCGACCTTCCAGCAGACCGTCGCCAGAACGGGACGGCTGTCGAGCGAACATCCCAACCTGCACAACATCCCGGTGCGTACTGAACGCGGTCGTGAATTCCGAGACGCTTTCGTCCCGGCGCCCGGGTTCGTCTTCCTTGTCGCCGATTACAACCAGATCGAACTTCGATGCATTGCTCATCTCGCCGAAGATCCGGGTCTCATCGAAGCCTTCACGAGCGGGCGGGACGTCCACCGAGCGACGGCCTCGCAGGTGTTCGGCGTCGACGAGGCAGACGTGACCTCCGATCAACGCTCCTACGCGAAGATGGTGTCCTACGGACTGGCATACGGCATGGAGGCATTCGGTCTGGCTCAGAGGCTGTCGGTTCCGGTCAGCGAGGCCCAATCGATTCTCGACGCTTACTTCGCAGCCTTTCCGAACGTTCACGCCTACATGGAAAGCACGGTCGAACAGGCGCGTGAGCGTGGCTACACCGAGACCCTCTTCGGACGGCGGCGGCCGATCCCCGAACTACAGAACGCCAATTTCCGTATTCGCCAGGCCGGTGAACGACAGGCCATGAACGCCGGCATCCAAGGTTTGGCCGCCGACATCTTCAAGGTGGCACTGGTGCGCGTCGACCGAGCGCTTCAGGAATCGAAGGGAGCGAGTCGCCTGGTGCTCCAGGTCCACGACGAAGTCGTCGTCGAGGTGGCCGATTCCGAGCGCGACATGGTCGGAGAGACGGTCATCGACATTATGACGCACGCTGCCGAACTGAACGTGCCCCTCGACGTCAATTTCTCGTGGGGCGAGTCGTGGGGTGCTGCGAAGTCGTGAGCCGAACGCCGGAGCACGATCACTGGTTCGAACCCATCGCCGAACATCTCGGTTCGGCGTATCTTCGCTACTCGTTCACCAAAGGAACCCGTCAGGAAGTCGATTTCCTCACCGAGGTGCTCGAGCTCGGTGAGGGCTCGACAGTGCTCGATGTCGGGTGCGGTCCGGGCCGACATTCTCTGGAGTTGGCGCGACGTGGAATCGGGGTCCACGGAATCGACATCAGCGAGACCTTCGTTGCACTGGCCCGAACGTCGGCAGCCGGCGAGGGTCTCGACAGGGCCGTGTTCGACCGTCACGACGCCCGGATGCTCGGTGAGTCACCGA
>Ga0181580_10000775_pt1 | contig 24507 bp, 22 predicted proteins | sample 071ome_23_FD_132413 | JGI IMG/M metagenome (GOLD analysis project Ga0181580, IMG submission 132413) | Coastal salt marsh microbial communities from the Groves Creek Marsh, Skidaway Island, Georgia - 071403BT metaG (megahit assembly) | ecosystem: Environmental > Aquatic > Marine > Intertidal... | reverse complement strand
TCGCCCAACGCACTTGATTTTTACCCATTTTGATGAGCTTCACAACAGTACGAAGCTTTGGCCATTTGTGTTCAGCCAGGAGGCGTCTACCCTTATGCTGGCCCACGGCCAAAACATTACTAGTGATTACACTCGTGACAACCTGTGCCAGTTCATGTTGGCCAGTTCCTTCCCCTCTCAAGTTTTACAACCTGCATAAATTTTAACCATGCAACAAAAGAAGTTTTCAGAATATCTCGCACAATTAGCCGGACTATTAGGATTCTCTGCAGTCTTTTTTCCGGGTATGATCACAGGAGCCAGTCTCTTGTTCGTATTCCTTCAAGCTTTGCTTGTCAGTCTGCTTTTTGGTCTGGTTGCCTGGATGGGGGCCCAGTCCTTTCTGAAATGGAAGGCAGAGCAAATGAAACCCATTCTTGAGGAAATAGAAGTCCCCCAACCTCCGATTGCCCCTGTTTCCCCCAATACCCGCAGGTCAGGCAAATACAAATCCGTGAACATCAAAGGATAAGCGTTAACCCCATTTCCTTCCCCACTTTTTATGGCAAGCACATTGATATCCAAACAAGCTGCGACTTCGATGCCTCGTAGTAGAGTGCCGGGTAAAGATCCTTACCAGAAGGACCTTACTGAACTCGTGAACCAGTATCTGCCGCTGGTGAAGTCTCAGGTGTCAAAATTTCGCACATCTTTTCCTGAGACTACCAGTACAGAGGACCTCTACAGTCTTGCCATCAAGGGCCTCATTACGGCAATCAATCATTATGACCCGTCAAAAAATGCGACCTTGGGTGCCTATGCCAGCCTTAGAATTCGGGGAACTCTTCTGGATGAACTCCGAAAAATCGACCCCATGTCGAGGGCCAGCCGAGCCAAAGCCAAGCAGCTCAGGCAAACGATCGAAGAGTTGGAAATTCGCAATGGAAGGCCTCCGGAACCGGACGAAGTTCGCAAAGAATTGAAACTTTCTGCCTCAGAATACACAAAACTTCTTGAAGATGTTCAGCCAATTACCATCTTCTCGCTCCAAGGTGCAGGCAACCCAACATCAGATTCCGATCAGGCAACTGGTCTTGAAGAAGTCATTTCAGACGCGACAGAGCAAGACTCCAGAGAAATATGTGAAAACCATGAACTCATTGATTTGCTGCGGGAAAGAATTGCCCGTCTTCCCGAGGATGCCAGGAAGATTTTGACCATGTATTATTATGAAGACATGCGACTTAAAGAAATTGCTCAAATCTTCAATCGATCAGAAGGACGGATCTCTCAGATATTGACGCACACCGTTCTAACTCTACAAACCTACTTTCAATCAATTTCCGTAAACCCATAAAATTTAGCTAGAAAATGGCAGCATTACTCTTCATCGGTGGTTTGGCCCTTGCATTTGGTTCCGCGATTGGCGGATTCGTTCTGGGGCATGGTAACCCAATGGATTTGGTTCACCCTGCGGAAATGGTCATCATTTTTGGTATCGCGGCATCGATTACTCTTGTATCGAGCCCTTTCCCAGTACTGATGAGGATGATTTCTGATGTTGTGGAGGCGATCAAAGGAGTCGATACCTCCAAGGACAGGTATTGTGACCTTCTCAAACTCCTCTATGAAATCCTTCAGGTTGGACGCCGTAAGGGTTACATTGCCATGGATGAGCACATTTCTGATCCCAAGAGTAGCTCCATTTTTGGAAAATATAATACATTTCTCGCCGATCAGGCGGCCGTAGACTTTCTGTGTGCTGCACTTCGCCCTCTGGTGGACGGTAAAGTTAAGCCAGACCAGATTGATTCGATCCTCTCGACCGAGCTTTCCACAAAGAAAAATGAAGCCTCTAATTCTGTTGCAACACTATTGATGCTTCAGGACTCCATGCCAGGGGTTGGGATTGTGGCGGCCCTCATGGGGGTTATCAATGCTCTGGGTAAAATGGATGATCCTGAGGCGTTGGTTTACACGGTGGCGGCGGCACTCAGTGGAACTTTCCTGGGTATTTGGTCCGCTTACTCCATCTTCGGGCCGACTGGTGTTTTGATTAAACACAACAACGCCAGCAAATTCATGTATTTTGAGGTGATTCGGGTTTCCATTGCAGGCTTTGCAAAAGGGCTTGCTCCAGCGATGGCAGTTGACGTGGCAAGACGTGCTCTCACGGACAAAACACAGCCTACCGGTGAGGAACTTGAGGAACTCATTAAGAGTATCAAAGCCAACTAAGCTGGAAATTTTCCTCTTTGCCCCTTAAGTTTGTAGCATAAAAGTTTTGTCATGAAAAAAGTATCCAAAATGATCAAACTCTTTGCTGGTGCTTGGAAAGTCGCTTACGGAGACTTTATTACTTCACTGATGGCCCTGTTTCTTGTGTTGTGGGTGCTTTCGATGCAGGTGGAGCAAACCTTTGCCACTACAGATTATTTCCAAAGCGCTTATTTATTTGGCTACACACCTGCGGATCCGGTCATTCAGCCGGAAACCCGAGTCGGCAGTATCATCAATCAAGTCATCGGATACGAGGAGAGTGTACTTCCCAATGAGGAGGAATCCCGCGACACCATTCAATATCGTGTGCTGGAACAGATGGCGATGGAGTTCTACAAACTATTGAATCTTGAAGAACCTGACCCCATGGAGAGGGTCAAGATTAAGATCGAACAAGACAGCCTTCGTATCACGCTTTTCGACAATGATCGCTACCCAATTTTTACCAACCAAACCGGCGTCTTCACGGATTGGGGGCTCACTGTGATGAAGCACATGGCTTGGCTTCTCGACCGTCATGACATGCGTGTTCGTATTGACGCCCACACCTTTCTTAATTCAGACCAAGGCAACGAGTTTGATATTACAAATGCACAAACAGGCAGCACTCGTGATAAGCTTGTCAGGTATGGGCTTACTCCGGCCAAAGTAGAACAATTGACCAGCTTCGGTGCCTCAACGCCTGATAAAATAGACAATCCAGAGCATCGGAGAAATCAACGTCTCGAAATCAGTATCGTCTTTGACAAGGATACTGAGCTACGTACACACGAACTTGACTAAGTCATGGAAAGCCTCCTTGAAGATATGCCTGCAAAGAAATCCCCGGAAGGGTTTCTTCCTTTTATCGAAAAACCTGCTGAAATTCAGGATCCTGAAGAAGAGGAGGCGCCACCGCCTACAATTGTAGAAGCTCCGGATACTCCTGCTGCTGAAGAGTCCGAGTTGGATCAGTCGATGGAGGGAACTCCTCAGGAAGAAGATACGGTTGAGGAAACTCCAGGCACCATTCCTGTAGAATCTCCTGCTGATGCTTCGGCTAAAGACCACGTACAGGAGGAAGAGATTTCTGAAGAAGACCAAACCAGTGAAGTGGTCTTTGAACAAGTGGAAGGCCCTAAAGTCGAGGTAGTCTCTGTGAAGGATGAAGTTCAGAAAATTATCGTTCACCTAGCACCTGACAAGATTCTTGAAATCGACTGCGAATACTAATTCGCGGATTTGCAAAGCGGACCTTGGTGTTCGTAAATGATCTATTACTTGGGCATAGCCATGTCATCGGGCGGCCTAAGGTTCTTTTCGGATAAATTCCAGAAATCTCATGCCATCACTGGGCCCTGAAGGTATACTGGCTGGGGCAGTATGGTAGCTGGGAATCGCTGAGGTCAAAAAAATCCTCAAGTTTGCATAAAAGAAAATGGCCAATAATCCTCTCAAGGGAAGACTGAGCCCGTGATTCATCAGACCCCATAAGAATAAGGCGGACAGAACTGCTGAAACCATTGGTCCCCCTAAAGTGATCAGTGCTAGTTTCATGTTACTGAGACTTTGGTTGGAGAATTCACAAAATCCCTGAAAGCTAGAGGAGAAAACCAGGACGATTACCATCCTCCCAAGCCTGAATTCTTTTCCCTTTCCACTTCCTGAATGGATGCGGACTTCTCCTTTTCCCAGAATTAGGGCTAGTGTCCCATGTCCCAATTCATGGAGAAGGCTGCAAATCGGGTATACTACCCGCAAGCCGAGGTTGAAAATGAGAAAATATAGCAGAAATGCTACCGGGTGGAACTCCATGCTTTTACTTCATGAAAGCCGTCCTGAATGTCCACTCTGAAAAATTTCACTTTCGATTAAGAATATAGGGATTTGGCATGTGGAAAAATTTTCCCCTTAAAGTTTTTTCCCTTTGGTAGTGCGGGATTGTGAAATATTTTCAAGATTGGCATCCGCTTTGCTTGGTGGGTTGCATCGTGAATATTTCAGTTTATCAAAACGCAAGTGCCTTACGCTCCGTTGAGCAATGGCAGGACATTACAGCTCACAATCTTGCCACCAGTTCTGTGGCTGGCTATAAGAAGACGGATGCGTCCTTTGAGTCTGTAAAGATTGGGCACCTCCCCAAGGAGACCCTCAGTGAGTTTGAGCGTGGCCTTCGTGCCCAATATCCCTTGCTGGACGGACAATTTACTTTTCGCCAAGGTGAGCTTCGCCAGACTTCAAATCCTTATGACGTTGCCATTGAAGGCGAAGGTTTCTTCGAACTGGATGATGGTAATGGCAATATGATCTACAGCCGTGATGGCCATTTCCGTTTGAATGCAGATTCTGTGCTGGTTAGTAGTACCGGGAAAGAAGTGCAGGGGGAGAATGGCCGCATCCAGGTGTTGCCGTCAATGGGGGATCTCATTATTAATAAGAAGGGAGAGGTTACTCAAGAACGTGCTCCCAATACCATCGTGGCTCGACTTCGGGTTGTGAATTTTTCAGAGCCACAAAAATTGGGCCGGATGCCAGGTGGTTTTCGTTCCGCTGGGCAGACGCCAGAACAAATAGCAGAGCCTGCCGTGCTTCAGAACTTTGTTGAAAACAGCAATGTGAATCCAATTCAGGAAATGGTGAACATGATTTCCCTCTCTAGGATTCATGAAGCAAATCACAAAATGATCCAGCAATATGATCAGATCTTCGGAAAGGCGATTAGCTCACTTGGAGAAGGCTGATTGATCTCTCTATCAATTCTTAACCCTTTAATCTACAAAACATACATATCCCATGAATCTAGCTCTATACTCAGGTGCAACAGGCATGGAGGCACAACAACTCAGCCTCAATGTCATTTCCAATAATATCGCCAACGTAAACACCGCTGGCTACAAGCAAAACAAAATTGAATTTCAGGATCTTCTCTATCAAAACCCAAGACCTGTTGGAGGAGAAACCGGAGCCGGAAATATTGTTCCTGTTGGAATTGAATTAGGTAATGGTACCAAAGTGGTTTCCACTGGAAAAGTTTTCAGTCAGGGTAATCTAAAGAATACAGAGAACGAATTCGACTTCGCAATTGATGGAGTGGGCTTCTTCGAAATTGAACGGGCTGATGGCACTTCTGCTTACACCCGTGATGGTGCTTTCAAGCGTGGCCCCAATGGTCAAGTCACGACAAGTGATGGTCTTCCTATTCTCAATGGCCCGAATAATATTCCCGCAGATGGTATTGGCGTTTTCGTTGACCCATCCGGAACCGTGAATGTTCAGCTTGGTGACGGTACAATTCAGCAAGCTGGTCAGTTCCAGACCGTTCGCTTTAATAATCCCGCCGGCCTCAAGAGCCTGGGTGGAAACCTTTATATCGAAACACCTGCCAGTGGACCCCCGGAAGCAGGTCAACCCAATGAGAATGGTTTCGGAAGCATCAAGCAAGGCTACCTCGAAATGTCCAATGTCAATGTCGTGGAAGAAATGGTCAACATGATCGTGGCTCAACGTGCATATGAAATTAATGCTAAGTCGATCCAAACTTCTGACGAAATGATGGGTCGGGTTAATCAGTTGAAACGATAAGCCAAGGCCTGAATGCCCAACTCCAACTGGAACTGATGATGAAACATTTCCTTACTACCTTCAGCCTGCTCAGCATATTCCTTTTCTGCATGTCGTCCTACGCCGGGCTGGAATTGTTGCTGCAACCTATCCCAACGGCTGAAACGGTAAGGAAGCCCCAGCCTGTAAGAACTGTCATTGCTCCAACCGCAAGAGTTAACCAACCTCTTGCCAAGGAAGATGCCGCTGATTTGGCTCAGGCAGAAACCAACTTGCTTACCATTGATAAACTGATTCCTGAGTTGACCAATGGTATTCAACAGAGACATCAGTTGCAGGGAGACTTCAGGTTGACACCCAGAGAACGCTGGAATCCTTTCTATGTTCCTGGGGGGGATTGGAGAGTCGAGGTTGTCGAAACGATCCCTTCAAAACTTGGCTCAATTACACTGGTGCAGTTCAAAGTCTATGTGAATGAGAAGCTGATTGGAGTCTGGAAGCAGTCCTTCAAGTGTCAGTTATTTCAGGACATTCTGGTATGTGATGAAAACCTTGCCCGGGGTACGCCTATCTCCCAAGCCGACTTCAGTGTTAAGAATGTAGATGTTCTTCAACTTCGGCAGCGTCCCGTGTTGGTTGGTCAGTTAAGAGGCCGTCATCAACTTCGCCAGTATCTTAATCCCGGAGTGCCTCTTTCCTGGCGTCACATTACGACCATTCCTCTGGTTCGCAGAGGAGACATTGTGGACGTGATTGCTACTGAAGGAGCACTCATGATCTCTCTGAAAGCCAAAGCGATCGAAGATGGTGCGGATGGCGACTTGATTCGTGTATCCAATCTTTCAACCAACAAAAAGTTCCAGGCACAAGTGATCGACGACAAGAAGGTCCGTGTCCTGTTTTAATCCAAATTTCTTAAAACCTAACCGGAATCGGCAGAATGAAACAGAAACTCCTACTTCCCCTACTTATCGCTGGAACACTTCCTGTGGTTCCCGCCTCTGCAAAATCACTTTGGGCCAACACCATGCCTGCACGGTCTGCTTATTCTGACCGCCTTGCCCGTTTCCCCGGAGACATTCTTACCGTCTTTATCGATGAAACTACCAGTCTTACCGGAACACAAAGACGGAGCAGCGAAAGATCCTCTGACATCGCCGCGGAGGTGAAGCAGTTTCTTTTCAGTCCGATTGCCAGTAAATTTGGTACAAAAAAAGGAGAGCTTCCTGCGACGGACATTTCTGCTGGAGCATCCTCTGAAGGTGGCGGAACGGTGACCAACCGCCAGACCCTCCGTAGCCAGGCTTCGGTCGTTGTCGTGGATACGCTGCCTAATGGAAACCTTGTCGTTGAAGGCACCCGAACCGTTGCATTCTCCGGTCAACAGTACTTTGGGAAACTACGCGGCCTTGTACGTCCGTTCGATATTGATCGCAACAATGCAATCCCCTCCAGTGCCATTGCGGATGCTCACATCGAGTATGTCTCACAGGGCACTCTTACCAATGCTGCCAAGCAAGGCTGGCTCTCTCGCACTCTCAATAAATTCAACCCTTTTTGAGCTCACTACCTTTCTCATTGATCAACATTCTACTCGGAGCACCTGACGTGAAAAAATTATCACTATATAGCACCGCACTGGCATTTCTTCTCCTTTTGGCCCAAATTGGCCATGCTGCCAGAATCAAAGACCTGACCAACGTAAAAGGAGAGCGGGACAACCAATTGCATGGCATTGGCCTGGTGGTGGGCTTGGCTGGAACCGGGGATGGTCAGATTGAGCAAACCGAGCGTTCCGTAATCAACTTCCTGAAGAAAGAATTTGATTTGGAAATTATCCGTTCGAACAGATCTCGAAATGTTGCTGCGGTATTTGTTACTGCTGATATAGGACCTTATGCCAAAGAAGGCAGTCGTATTGATGTGATGGTATCCTCCGCTGGTGATGCCGCTTCTCTCCAGGGAGGAACTTTGCTGCAACCCCGCCTTTTTGGTGCTGACAAGCAAATGTATGCTGTGGCTCAAGGGCCGATTGCTGTTGGTGGCTTTCTTGGAGGAAATGTTGACCAGGGAGCGGCTCTGCAAATCAATCACCCTTCCAATGGTGTGATCACCAACGGAGCCATAGTTGAGCGTGAAATCCCCATGGATATTATGAATCGTGATGGCAGCGTGGATCTCCTGATTAATAATCCAGATGCTACGACCGCTGCAAGAATTGCTGATGCCATCAATCAATTCTACCCAGCCAGTTCTCTGGCCATGGACCTGGGTACTGTCAATATTCGTGTTCCCGCCATCTTTCAACAACAGGTAACCAACTTCCTTGCTTCCATTGGTGGCTTGGATGTGACGCCGGATGTGCCCGCCAGAATCGTCATCAATGAACGAACCGGCACCATTGTTGCCACTCAAAATGTCAGGATCTCAAAAGTTGCCGTCAGCCATGGTTCTATCACAGTCGCCATTGAAAGGGAGCAAGCAGTCATTCAACCCGGACCCCTTGCTCCCGAAGGTGCACAAACGGCAGTCCTTGACGGGCAAAATGTCACCGTACGTGAGAAAGTCGGAAACTTTCAAATTATTGATGAAGATCTCAGCAATATCCCGCAGGACCTTAAACCTCAGTATGAAAATTTACCAACGTTGGATCGACTCACCACGGCATTGAACGCCATGGGGGTCACCACTCGCGAAATGACGGCCATCTTGCAGGCGATGAAGAAGGCAGGAGCCCTTCATGCTGAGTTGATCCTCAATTAATGACATTACTGCTTAACTAATTTACATCTCATGGAAACCTCAAGTACACCAATCCCTTCCGTCCCTACGTGGGCCAAAGGATTAAATAATTCGGCGACTCAGTCGGATTTGCCTCAGCTCAAAACCGATGAAGCCAAGGTTGCTGAAGTTTCCAAACAGTTTGAAGCCATCATTCTTAGAAATTTCCTCAAGGACAGTCTCAAACCTCTCTTTGAATCTTACCTCACCAAAGATAACAGCCAGAACAACATCTACCGGTATCACTTGGTAGATGCTCTTTCGCAGAGCATGGCTGAACGCCAATCCCTTGGCATCTCAAACGTGCTGCAGATGCAGCTGAAATCACATATTACTTCAAAAGGCTCTACTAAATAAACGAAACAATGAATCCTACCTTAGATCAGACCGCATTCGAGGACTTAACCAATATCCTCCGTAAGGAACTTGAAGAGTATGGTGCTCTCCTGGCTCTGTTAGTTGAACAACAAGAGTACATACTTAAACGGGATCCGGATACTCTCTTTAAAATTAATGAGAAGGTAGATGCTCAAATGCAGACCAATCACAGCCTTCTCAATCGCCGCAAGACCATCATCAGCAATCTTGCCGAACAACTTGGGCGAAATGCAGAGTCGACCGTTTCTCAGCTCATCCCTGATTTTCCAGAACCTGTACAACCCATGTTCTACTCTCTCACAGAGGAAATCAATAATCTCATCGGCAATGCCAGAAACAAAGTGAAGCAAAATCAGATCCTGCTTTCACGGCTCTCTGAGGTTACCAATGAGCTTCTCGAAGCAGTCGCTCCGGAAGGCAGCCTGACGAAGACTTATGATCGGCGAGGAGATGTCACCATCTCCAGTAATATTGAAAAACGTGCCTTTAAAACGACCGTTTAATCCCCATTCCCCTCTTCTCTTAACCCTTAGACTCTTTATAACCAATGTCTGGACTAATCAGCGATATCCTGAGGAATGCCCAATCTCTCGCCTACCATGGCAGAGCAGTGGAAGTGGCAGGGCACAACCTCGCCAACCAAAATGATCCAACCTATAGTCGACAGCGGCTGGCTCTCAAAGAGGCATTAAACATTGACTCCCGATTTGGTACCCATCCCGGAGGAGTGACATCTTTTGGTCGTGAGCATGCCCGCAGCTATATTCTTGACCGTCAAATTCTACACGGGCAGGGAGAAGTTGCCTACGCAGAAGCTCACCGTGACGTTCGGGATGAACTCCAAATCGCCCTCGGAGAGGAGATTGATCGCCAATCTTCCACCTCCAGTCTGGATACAACACCTGATTCGGACACCGTTGAAGGAAGTCTCTCCAAAGCTATTGACGAGTTTTTCAATGCATTTCAGGAGCTCTCCTCCTCCCCAACAGATGCTGCCCAAAAGCAAGTACTTTACCAGAAGGCGGAACTCCTTACCACCAGGTTCAACTTGGTAGATGAGCGAATCGAAAACGTTCGTTCAAATCTACAGGACAAACTTGCCGACGAAATTTCCAAGGTGGAAGACTTGGTGGAAGAAATTGCCGAGCTGAACGAAAGAATCCAGAAACTGGAATACAAAAAACGGGGCTTGGCCGTGGATCTTCGTGATGAACGCCAGGCTGCCATCGAAGAGCTTGGTGGTTTAATCAGCCTGGAAATGATTCAACTGAGCGACTCTGTAATGGGCATTTCTGCAAAGACAGATGACGGCCAGGAAGTTGTGCTGGTTGATATCAATGGTGCTGCTGGAGGCTTTGTCAATGAGGACGGAACACTCAGTTTTGATCCTCGGAAGGGCTCGATTGCTGGACTTCAGGATGCAGAAGCATCCATTGATAAGCTCAAGAATGAAAACATTGACCCGCTGGCAGCTCAGCTGATTGCTGCAGTCAACTTAGCCTATAATCCAGATGGTGCAGCTGAGGGTAACTTCTTTAATGCGGATACTCCAAATGCAGCAGGCATAGCACTGGATGCAAACCTTGCCCCAGAGAACATTCGCGTCTCTCAATCCGAGTATGCCGGAGGAAATGATATTGCCTTCGGAGTGGCTCAACTGGCCCAATATGAGTTTTCCACCACTGGTGGAGACACGATCGACGGTACTTTTATTGAATTCATTGCCAATACTGCAGCTCGTGTCGGGCAAGACCTTCGTACTGCAGAGGCAGACCTGGAAATGCACACCATTGCCGAGAACCGAATTATTCAAGACCGGCAGGAAATGGGTTCAGTCAATATTGATGAGGAAGTGACTGACCTTCTACGTTACCAGCGGGCATTTCAGGCATCTTCCAAAGTGATCAACACTTTGGATTCCATGTTGGAATTAGTCGTTACCGGCCTCATCCGTTAATGCATTCCGCCACTTAAACAAACATTGATAAATTCCTATCCAATTTTCTTCGAAGATAAATACACCCAACTCTTAAAGCCCCGGTTGGTCCGTACACCCAACCAGCTTCAAGATACAAATCATTGTCACCCTGAATGAGAATCGCAACTCTCACACAATCACAAACGCTGCTACGAAATATCCAATCATTGGATCAGCAGCAGTTTAAACTTCAAAAGCAAGCTGCCGATGGGCAAAAGATTGCGAATCCCTCTGATGACCCCACCGCAGTCAGTCGCGTCATCAAGCTGGAGACACACAAGCGGGAGATGGTGCAATTTCGCAGGAATGCGGAAAATGCCCAGGCAACCGTATCGGCTTCCTATACTGCTCTTCAAGAAATGAAGGGGATTATGGATAACGTGCAACAGATCGCGATCAACAATTCCTCCGGCTTTAATCCGAACACCTTTATGACCGATGTTCGGGTACTTGAACAGCATTTGGATGCTGCCCGTGTCTTAGCCAATGATTCCTTTAACGGAGATTACCTCTTTGGAGGAGCTGCTTCGGATACACTGCCCTACGACGAGAATTTTGAATTCACTGGTGATCGGGAAGCCTTATCTCAAGCGACTACAGCCATTCAGGTAGGGAAGGACACCACGATTTCTCCTCATCTCGGCGTTGCTGCCACAGATGAAGAGGACTTTTTTGCCTCTTTCTTCACAGATATTCAGGAGCTCATGACTGCACTTGAAGAAGCTGCCGCAGGCTATGAAGCCGGGGATGAAGCTATCATCAACAATGGTGTAACCCAAATCCGAGCCTTGGATAAAACTTTGAATGATACCGCAGACAAACTTGCGGATAATCTCGGAGAATTGGCGGCCAAGGAAATGCGTATCCAAGCTTCTATGGATCATGATGACGAATGGTTTCTCCAAGTCGAAAACCGAATTTCAACCGATGTAGATGCTGACCTGACAGAGGTTATTGTGAAACTCAATAATGCACGGACTGCCTACCAGGCTGCCATGCAAACGGGTGCTGACCTATTTAAGCTATCCCTACTTCAATACATCTAATTTTATTTCATGAGCCTAAATACCCAGGAAAACGATTCTGTCGGTGATCCCAAAGAGGCGACCAACCTCATTAAGTTCCCCCAAGGAATTTTTGGATTCCCAGATTTGAAAGTCTGTGAGTTAATTTTTAACCCATCAGAATTGCCATTCATGTGGCTACAGGAACGCGAAAAAGGAGGCTTGGCCTTCATCGTGTTGGACCCAATTGGGTCAATACCTGATTATACCGTCGAGATACCTGACTCAGATGTCGAACAGCTCGGCATCGAGAGTCCAGACGATGTGCTGATACTTAACATTGTAACTATTCACAAGGAAGTGCCTCAAAAGATCACTGCTAACCTTGTGGGCCCGATCATTGTCAACCGTACTACACGAATTGGCAGACAGATCATCATCAATAACTACGAAAAGTATTCACCGAAATACGAGTTGCCCTCTGGAGAAGCAGATACACCGGACCCGAATACTAATCCGGTGGGAGTTGCTTGAAGGCAGTGATCTAATGATTGTAAACCGTTCCATGAAGGAAAAATTATGCTTATCCTCTCGAGAAAGGTCGAGGAAGCCATTGTAATCGGAGACAATATCGAAATCCGAATTACAAAGGTTGAAGGCGACACCGTTAAAGTCGGAATCAAGGCACCACGCCATATCAAAATATTCCGCAAGGAAGTTCTCGAAGAGGTCGAGAGCGAAACTAAAGGTGCAGCAGTCACAGCCAGTGATAAACTCAAGTTGCCATCACTACAGATGGGTGGCACTGCTAAGCTCCCTACCGGATTGCCGCCAGTCTCAAAGGGGGCAGGAGCAAGTATATCCCTTGGGAGCAGTAAAAAGAAACCAAGACCTCCGAAGCCCAATTAATATTAGGCGGGCTTGCTCACTGAATTTATCGTGAGACGAAGCACGCAAACCATGCGCAGGTAGTATGGATGTCCCTGATCACATGGGACTTGCTGTTCGAATCCAATACAGGAAGCATTGGTGGTAGGGAAAAGGGGAGAGCCTGGACAACTATGCGACAAGCGGTTCAGCAAGCATTTGCTCAACTTCCTTAAGAGTTTTATTCAACTCTTCAATACGTGACTGGATTTCCTCTTCTCTTGAAGAAATCTTTTCCCGCTTAAATTCTAATATGTAACGGGCTCCAGATTCCTCGGGTAGCAAAACTTCTTCGGCAGGTGGGGCCACTTCTGTAGCAGGAGCTTCAGGCTCGGCTTTCTTGCCCTTTTTCTTTTTGGATGCAGTTTTGGCCTTTTTCTCTTCCTTTACCTCACTTTTCTCCACCTTGGATTCAATTTTGGAGGTTTTGATCGTCACTTTTTGACGAAAAGGGCGAAATACTCCCAGTGCGATCAGAGCGACGCCAAAAGTGCAGGGAAGAATCTTGGTATCCTTGCTGAAAATTCCAAAGTAAAAGCTGGCGATTCCAATGATCAGTAGAGTCGCATTTAAGAGGGTATGAATCAGTCGACTTCTTTTGACTCGTCGCTCCACTTCCGCCTGCTTTTCTTCCTGAATGCGCTTCAAATGCTCCGCCTTTTTCTCTTCTTCTAATTCTTGTGCTTCTTTTTCTTCGTCATCTTTTTCCAGGAAGATTTCCAGGGTGCTGCGCTGGTCCAGTAATTCACCCAGTTTTGCTTCTTCCAAACTCTTTTTTGCTTTGAGTGACTTTTTTTGTACGACCAGGTCTGCGCTTTTCTGATTCCAGAAATCACTGGCTTTAGAATGGAGCGTTTCGCTGATGGTTGAAGGCACCAACTCCCGATAGGATTCAACCAGTTGCTGGTACTTTTCCTGGACTTTCTGTTTTCCCACTCCTTGCTCGAAATATTGTGGGTTCCGTTCGATAAATTGAATGTAGTCTTCAGCTGAACCATTGAACAAATACTCAAGATCTTCTGAGGAAAAGTAATTCAAACATGCCAAATGGTCTAAATAGGTTCTCGACTCTGAATCTGAGAATTTCCGGACAATCTTTGTATATTTCGCAGAGATCTCACTTAATGTTTTGAATTGATCCGGGTCGGCTTGCCGCATCCAGCGAATTAACGCGGTTTTCAACTCTTCATTGAAGGCACATTCTCCAGTGGCACTTTGGCTTATCAGTTGAGGTTGCTCTCTGATCCAGCTTAGGGCTTTGACTGCAGTATCTTCATCAAAGTATAGGCGAAACCCTTCTTCCGTACATTCAGGTAAATGAACTGCGGCTGTTATCCATTGAATTTGTTCATTTGTTTTCCCTGTCATGAACGCTTCAATACTTGAAACGGCACTTTCGTCTAACTCTGCGTTAAGGAGAGAATTTGCGAGATCTTCGATTTTCGATGGTATCCCTTTTGTCCGTTCATAAAATTCCTCAACAGATACTTCCGGAAGGGAAACCTGAAGAAGCAATTCTTCGATGTCAGATTCTGTCAAAGGCTCAACGGAAAGATTATTATTTTCATATTTTCCACCAGGAAAGAATTTCTGAACATTCTTACTTTCTTCGGGAGTCGTTGTGACGATAAAGGTGATATGGTCTCCCGGACAGGTTTCCTGAAGCTGGTCGATCAGAAACTCCTTCATCCATAGTTGTTGCTGCCCATTGTAGGTTTCAAAGTTTTCAAATAGGACAATGGCTTTTGTCTCATCTGCGTCTTCTCCGTCAGAGCTGAGAAAATGTTCTTTAAATACTCTTCCCCAAACCTGTGATAAAGATTTCTGGTCTTTCTTCTCCGTACCTCCAGAGCTTTGCATTGCCTGGGCATCCACCTTGTGCATTTCTCTGCCAATCTCGATCGCAGCTTGGTCAGCTCTGGATTTCAACAGAGGGATGTTGGTTTTAATGCACTGTGGGATGAGATTATGATATTTTTGAAGATCAGGTTCGTCTCTGAGCCTGCTAGGATCCAACCACAATATTTGTTCATTTTCCCCATCCAACTCTTCCCGTAATTGGTTAACCAGAGATTTGCGGCCGATACCAGGTGACCCTTCAATCAGAAAACATTGTGGTTTTGCAGTAGCTCCTGACGAAAACAGCCCATCCTTCAACTTGTTCAGTTGTGGACTACGCAGGGATTGAATGAACTCTTTGATCATGGCTGAAATTGGATGATGTTACTAGCACTATGGTGTAAGCAAGGTTTTGCCGAAGTAAATCCGGAGAAAACTCCTTTGTAAATCGGAAGGATGCTCAAAGGATTAAGTGAAAATTCATTCCTTCGCTCGATGGCTCCCAAAAAAGCAAGCGGGAATTCGATTCTTTCTGATTCACTCAGCCCACAAAAAGAAAAAAAGGCCCTCCATCCTGGAGGACCTTTTTTAAAGTAGTAATAAGTAGTAAATTTGGACCTAAAGGCCTGAGAACTACATAAGCAGTTGCATCAGGTTTTGGGTACCAATATTGTTGGCTTGAGACAGCATGGCTGCAGCAGCTTGGGATTTTACTTGTGCTATTGCATATGAACTGGCTTCAGAAGCAATGTCCACATCGGTAATTCTACCACGTGCTGCGTCAATGTTTGTTTGAGTGACGGAAGCATTGTCATAGTAGTAGTTCAATGTGCTTTGCTTTGCGCCGACTGAAGCTCTCAGATTGGCAATCGCTTGCAGGTCGGTTTCCACTTGTGTTGCAGTGACACCGGAAATGGATGTCATTGTATCAAGTGTGGCAATATCTGTAGCTAAATCCTCACTTCCGATAGCCATCGTATCAGGAGTGGATTGTACATTCAGATTGATTGCTTGAGAATTCGCAAACAGAGCGTTTCCGTTGAACTCTTGGGTGGCAAGCCGACCCAAAAGAGAGGCAAGTTCGACAGCTTCCACATTATAATTGGCGATGTCGTCAGAACTCTTGGTTGGATCTTGAGACATGGCTTGAAGCTCACCCATTCTGGATGCAACATCACTCGCTGTTGTTAAGACACCTTCCTGAACTTGTAGAAATGAAATTCCATTCTGGAGGTTGTTTTTCAATACACTGTATCTTGCTGACTGCGCTTTCAGTTTGAGTTGGACTGCTTCACCACCTGCATCATCATAAATGTTAGCAATACGATTACCTGTTGAGAGTCTCTTCAGGCTACTTGTGAGGTCGCGGTTAGCGTGCTCCAGTGCACGGGCTGCTGTTGCTTGTGCAGGGTTTGTACTTAGTGTAACGGGCATATCTATCTTCCTTGATTGATTTGGTTTACGATGATTCCTTCATCGCAAAGGGGTGATTTTTGTTGGACCACCAACCAATATTAAGTTCAAAGATGACTAGTCTTCGACGTAGTATTGGTAATGACTATTTTTTAATGACTTGTGACTACGAAGGTACTCAGCTGGGCTGCGATTTTTGACATTGATTATTAGTGTGTGGTTTTCAGCTTTTGTTTACGGGTGACTAATCCGTTTTGACTATCTTGGTTTTTACAATCCCATGATTGGATTTGATAGTCAAATGAAATTTTTAAAAATTTCGCAATTCCTCAAATTGCAGAGTGTGTGGGCCTGGTTTATGCAGTTTTTTGACTGCACCAGTTGTACCACATCTTGCGTATAGCTGTCTCAAACTTCCGGGCAAAACCGAAATGATCGCATAGGGGAGAATTTTTCATTCTGGGCCGGAGTGTGTGTTTAATCTGCATTAGTTGCTTTGGGTTGTTGGCGATCTCCACAGCTTTCGCTATGTATTCTTCATCTGAATCAGCAATCCAATCATCTAATCCAAGAGCTTTAAGGATGCTCATACCGACCCTTGAAGGGTGTCTATTTCCTACTTTAGTAATTAATGGAACGCCCATCCATAATGCTTCGCAAGAGGTGGATGTGCCGTTGTAGGGGAATGTATCCAAGGCGACATCAATGAGATTGTAGGCTTTTAGGTGATCAATCCTGGATGGAATAAAGCAGAGAAGTTTAATCCGTTCTTTTGTGATCCCATGTCTCAAAAATTTTTCAACCATCTGCGCTCTTTGCTTTTCTCTCCCGAACGAGGTGCACTTAATGACTAGTTCTGCATTGGGGATCTGCCTAAGTATTTCGCTCCAGATCCTGATTACTGCAGGGCTGAGTTTCGGAGCATTATTAAAAGATCCAAAAACAATCTTGTTTGAATTTGTTTTAGGTTCAGGTTCTAACTCAAGGTATGTGTCATCAGGATGGTAGCAAAGGAAAGGTGTTGGTAGGCGGTAAATTTGCTCTGATGAAAATTCATCTGCTTGTGGCTCTGGGTCTGTTATCGAATCTGCTAACCTGTAATCCATCGTATCAAGACCGGTGGTATCCGGATACCCCAACCATGTGACTTGAATGGGGGCAGAGCGGTGTAAATATACAAGCAAACTGTTTCTGGATGTATGTCCGGACAAATCTATTAGAATATCAATTCCTTTATCGGTGATTAGGTCACGAATCGCTAAGGGTTTCATACCATCAATCACATGCCATTGATCAACCTGTGATTTTAGGAGTTTTGTGAAATCATCTTCCTCAGCCGGGTTGAGATTGGAGAAGCATATGAATTCAAATCTCTCACGATCAAAACTCTTAAATAAACCGTTTATAAAATAAAAAACTGAATGTTTTCGAAAATCGGCTGAGGTAAACCCAACACGTATTTTCTTATCTGGGTCCGCAATGTTTGAAAACGGTGATTTGTCGAATTTCTCACAAATTTTTAAACAGTATTGTTGCCACCCTTGGTGTTTCTCAAGGATTTCGTGGGGGGGATCATCTAGGAATTGTAGACAATATAACCAATTTGAATACACAAGTGGCATGGGTTTGTCACTAAGGTCCAACACCTTCCTGAATGATATGCTTGCTTCAAAAGGTTCACCTGTGCGGAGTAAGCACGATCCCAATTGGAGGTGGGCTGATATATGGCGGGGGGCATTCTCTAAGGCCCGTTTACTATAGCTGATGGCCTCTTCAAAATTGAGGTCTTGTTCACTGGCTGTTGCGAGCAGTACGAACGCATCTGCACAGTTGGGGTTGATCTTTAAGGCCATTTTCATCACCCCTTCGGCTTCTTTCCAGGCCGATATCTTCATTAGGGATTTACCAATAGATAGTAGGACGTCTGTATTTGTACGATCCAGGTTCCAAAGTTTATAGAAAACACCCACAGCTTCCTTTATTTCCCCCTTTTGCTGATAGGCCATTGCGAGAGCTGTCATCGCCTCTTTTAAATGAGGATTGAGCTGCAAAGATTTTAGATAATTTTGGATAGATTCTGTAAGGTGGCCTTTGGCTAAGTCACAATCTCCGGCCAACATATAGGCCAGTGCATTTTGAGGTGCGTGCTTCAGGGTTTTCTGAGCAACCTTCCGGGCCTCATCAATATTCCCTTCCTGAAAAAATTTAAACCCAGAACCTAACGTTTCATCGAGCTGTTCCATACTAATACGTTTGTTCAGTTGTTACAAGTTGGGGGCATTTCCTCACACCATGCTTTCCACATTTGTCTTAATGCAGATTCAAATTTCCTGGCAAACTCAACATGATCGCAGAGGGTTGAACCCTGCATCCTGGACCTGAGAGTTTGTTTTAATTCTCTCAATTGATCACGCTTTTGGACACATTCGACTGCTTTGGCCACATATTCCTCATTTGAAGATGTAACCCAATCCTCAAGACCTACTGCAGTTAGGAGAGTCTTCCCAACTCTTGAACTGTGCCGTTCTCCCTCCTTTGTAATTAAAGGAACTCCCATCCATAGAGCTTCACATGAGGTGGTTGTACCATTGTACGGAATAGTGTCTAGGGCCACATCCATGAGGTTGTAAGCAGACATGTGGTCTTTATGAGACGGAAGGAATCCTAGCAGTTTTATCCTGTTTTCTTCGATTCCATACTTCTTGAGATTATCTACCACAAAGGCTCTGGTTTGTTCTTCTCTGAAAGATTGGCATTTCAACAGTAATTCAGCTTGGGGGATTTTCCTGAGTATTTCACTCCACAAACGCAAAACAGAAGGGCTGAATTTTGTAGATTTGTTAAAAGTACCAAAGACTATCTTTTCTGGATTAGTTTGTGGTTTAATTTCCAGCTCACGGCTTTCTTCTTCAGGCTGATAGCAGAGGAATGGGGGAGGTAAGCGGTATAGTTGCTCAGATGCATATGCATCAGCCCTTGGCTCGGGGTCAGTCACCGAATCTACCATTCGGAAGTCCATGGTATCCAGGCCTGTCGTATCCGGATATCCTAGCCAAGTGGTTTGGACTGGTGCAGCTCGTCGCATAAAAACAGGTAAAATATTCTTTCCTGCATGACCGGATAGATCTACCAGAATATCAACACCGAGTTGTCGAATCTCATGATATAGCTTTGCAGGAGGCATCCGGTCAATTACCAGCCACTTGTCTACAAATCCTTTGAGGGTTTGTGACATTTGGTCTTCCAATGCTGGGTTTCGATTTGAGAAACAAATGAATTCATATTTCTCCCGATCATAGTGTTCAAAGAGACCACTTAAAAAGTAGGACACCGAGTGTGTGTACAAATCAGCTGATGCAAAACCGACCTTTAATTTTTTTTCAGGATTTGGGATGTTGTGAAAGGGGATTTTAGTTTGCTGCTTCCAATCTGGCTCGTTGCTATTTTGCCAACCACAATGATGCTTGAACAACTCTTTCTGTGAGATGTTCTCAAGGAATTGTTGGCTAAATAACCAATTCGAGTATCCCCTGGGAGCATTTTTACCCTTAAGAGACAGGTTCTTTTTGAAAGCCATAGAGGCAGACAGCGGATCGCCTGCACGCAGGAAAGCTACACCCATTTCAGTATACGCCGCTGCGTCATCAGGATTGATCTCAATTGCTCGGCGACAATGTGCGATGGCCTCTATCATCTTGGCATCACGTTCACGTGCTATTTTTCCAAATAGCACGTGAGCCATAGAGAGTTTGGGATTGATTTTTAAAGCGATTTGCAAGGTCTGCTCTGCTTCAGTCCAGGCGGAAATGCTGGTTAGTGCTTCTCCCATGGCAAGTAAGGCGATGGTATTTGAACGATCCAAATCCCATAACTTTTTATACATTCCAACTGCTTCCACTATTTGGCCTGTATTGCTTAGCGCTTTTGCTAGCTGGATCAGTGCTTCCTTTAATGACGGATTGATCTTGAGAGACTTTTTGTATTCAGTGATGGACTGCTCTAAGTTTCCTGAAGTAAAGTAGCAATTCCCTGACAATAGGTAGGCAACGGCATTATGGGGGTCCTGCTTTAGAGCATCTTGTGCAATGTGCAGTGCATTCTCAATTTGCCCTTTTTTATATAATTCAAATCCCGATAATAGTACTGGGTCTAGCTTGTCCATATTTGCCTGAAGGGTACCTAATCTGCTGTAAGTTGACCTCCGTCACTGATGTGAGTTTGAAGATACAAGCCTTTCTTCCAAACCTTTTTGGAGCAGTTGTAGAGGCGAGTCCCAATTTCCTGGTGTTGATTGTTTGTAGATTTTTAGATTGGGGTACCATAATTGGGGCGAATTACCGTTTAACCATCGCCAGTCAGGCATGGCACAAAGTAATAAATAGAGATCTTTTCCCAGTGCTCCAGCCAGGTGAGCATTGGCTGTATCTATAGATATGACAATGTCCATATGCTCCATGAATCCTGCTGTTTCTGCAAAGTTTACTGGTTTTTTAGGAAAGGTCTTTACGGTTTTTCCAGACTTCAGAATGATCTCTTTCCCGCTTCTTTCCGGTTGCAGGCAATAAAACGTATCGATTCCGTTTAGGTTATCCAGCCACTCCAGAAAGAGGTCTGTTGGTATACTCCTCTTGAGACCTTTTTGGTTTTGTAGATTCCCCTCCCAGGTAACTCCTACTTTTAAGGCATTATTTTTAGGGAAATCGCCTTCCCATTGTTCTCGGTCAGATTGATTGGGTTTCAGGTAGGGTGTGTGAAATGTATGATCTAACAAATCGTTCTTCAAAATGAACGGCAAGCTCATCAGAGGCAATTGGTAGTCAACCGTAGCCAGTACTTTCTGCCAGCCACTTTCTTTGGGAATTACCTCGTCCACACCTTTTACATCCTGAAAGAGTCGAGTTAATGGACCTTCGGCCACCAGCAGGACTTTACCTTGGCAAAGTTTTTTGGCATATTGAACAAACCTTACAAACTGAATATTGTCACCAAACCCCTGCTCGGTATATAGGCATAGACTCCCACGTTCCCCATTCCACCTGGGGGTTTGAGTGGGGGGGAGCTTGGTCGGGAAAGAGTCTCTTTTCCAGCGCCATTCATATTCTTTCCACCCATCTGAAAAGGACCCTTTGCTCAGAAGAGTTAAGGATAAATTCCAGTGTGCATCGGCCGCAGAAGGGCAAAGTTCCAATGCTTTATTTAGTGTTGTTTGGGCTTTCTCAAAATCTCCTGTTTCATGGAGTGTAATTCCCAACGCGTTAAAACATTCCCAGTGAGTATTGTCTCTATCCAGTGCTGTTTCAAAGGCTTCCACTGCCTCTTGAAAGTGGAACGTTTTGTATAGATATTGCCCTAAATTAAACCAGCATCTCCAGTCTTCGGGATGAATGCGAATGAGTTCATCCATGATACCCTTGGATTCCGCCAACTGGTTCTTTGCCAGCAACACCTGTGCTAAATTAATCCCAGCATCTTTATGAGCAGGAGTGCTTTGTAGCACCCTCATCAGAGCATCCTGTGCCTCTTCCCATAATTCCAAATCCATATAGGCTGTGCCCAGATCATACCACGCTTCAGTATAGGCTGGGTTCAGTTGTATGGCTTTGAGAAAAAAGGCTTTGGCCAAATCTGGTTGTTTTTGGCCCATTTTGACCAAGCCGAGCCCACGAGTTGCTTCTGCGTTTTCTGGCTCTGATGCCAAGACTTGTGATAACTGTTGGTTCGCCTCTTCCCAACGTTCCTGTTTCAATTGTGCTGTAGCCAGGTTATATCGGCTCAAACTGGAATTGGGCTCTTTGGTGCAAGCCTCTTGAAACAAAGTTTCAGCCTCTGAGGCATTATTCAGGAGCATCAGAACATGCCCCAGGTTATTCAACGCCAATTCATTTTCAGGGCTTGTTCTTACAGCTCTTCTCAAATATGGCTCCGCCTCTGCGGGTTGCCCATTTTCGCAGTACAGACATCCAAGGTTACTGAGAGTGGAAAAGTCTTCTGGCGATGCATTCAAGGCATTCCTCAGTAATTCTTCTGCATGTGAAACCAAGCCCTTGTGCAGGGAGTACATGGCTTGCTGGTTTAACTCCTCAACCAAAGGATTTGGAGGTTTCTTCTCCATCAGCAAGTACCTTTAAGATTTGGCAGACTTTTTTTCACACCAGGATTGCCACATCTCTCTCAATGCGGCTTCAAATTTTCTTGTAAAGCCTACTTCGTCACAGAGAGGGGAGTTTTGCATTCTTTGTCGAAGAGTACGTTTGATCTCCGCCAGTTGTTCCCTGTTGTTGGCAACTTCTACTGCTTTGGCAACATATTCCTCGTCAGAATAAGCGATCCAATCCTCCAGACCTATGGCCTTGAGCAAAGACATGCCCACTCGGGCACAGTGCCGGTCACCTTCTCTGGTAATCATGGGAACTCCCATCCAAAGAGCTTCGCAGGATGTGGTCGTTCCATTGTAGGGAAAGGGGTCCAGTGCTACATCCATCACGTTATAAGTGGCTAGGTGATTGGCTTGGTTTTGGATAAAGCCCATAAGTTTTACCCGGTCTTCTTCGATTCCGTACTTCTTGAGGTATCCCATCACAAATTCTTTGGTCTTTTCCTCCCCAAACGGTCGGCACTTTATCACTAATTCTGCCTGGGGTATTCTGCGCAGGATTTCGCACCATAATCGTACCACAGATGGGCTGAATTTTGGAGCTTCGTTAAAAGTGCCAAACACAATTCGATCAGGTTGAGTCTGCGGTTCTACCTTTATGTCCGCCCAATCTTTATAGGGGCTGTAGCAGAGAAAAGGGGAGGGCAGGCGATAAAGATGTTCGGAGGCAAGTTCATCAGCCCATGGTTCAGGGTCTGTCACTGAATCCACGATCCGGTAGTCCATGGAATCCAACCCGGTTGTATCTGGATAACCCAACCAGGTCACCTGTACCGGGGCAGCGCGACGCATGTACAGCGGTAAACTATTGTCCCCTGTATGCCCGGATAGATCTATTAGAATATCAATTTCCTGCTCAATGATGATTTTTTGCATCTCCATGGAGTTCAATCCGTGGATCACTTGCCAATCATCCACCTGAGTTTTGATGATTTCAGATGCGATATCTTCCGATGATGGCCCCAGAGTCGAAAAACAAATAAATTCAAAATTCTCTCGGTCGTAACTATCAAAGAGGCCATGAAGAAAGTTGAAGACCGAATGCTTACGGAAATCAGAAGAAGTCAAACCCACCTTTAGCTTCTTTTTTATGTCCAGAGCATTTTTAAAGTCCATAGGGTCCAGGCTCCTCCAATCATTTTCATAGCATTTCTGCCAGTTGCGATGGTTTTCAAAGAGTTCCTTCGGTGAGATATCGTCAATGTAGTGTTGAGTGAACACCCAATTCGAGTGGACTAAGGGAAATTTCTTGATGTCTTTATCCAGAATCTTCTTGTAGGCCCTGCATGCTGCCACCGGATCTCCTGCACTCATTAAGTAGCTGCCTAAAAGATTGTAGGCATGCGGGTCATTCGGATTAAGTTCTATTGCCCGGAGACAATGGCCAATTGCCTCTTCTACTCCTGCATGGCGTTCTTTGGCAATTCTACCCAGAATTACATGGGCGTAGGATAGTTCAGGATTGATTTTTAAGGCCAATTCAACTGCCTTCTCCGCTTTTTCCAAGGACACCCCGACCAGCAATTCCCCCATTGATAGGAGTGCATTTGTATTTGTGGGGTCTTGAGCTAGAAGATTCTGGTAGGTGTCTACCGCGTTCTTCCCCTGGCCTATTTGGCGATAAGCTTTTGCAAGGAGCATCATCGCATCTACCGATGTCGGATCGATTCGCAGAGAGTCCTTATAACTTTGAATGGCTTCCTCAATTTCTCCAGAGGCTAAATAGCAATTCCCCGAGAGTATCAGGGCAATGGCATTTAAAGGGTCTTGTTTGAGGACATTTCGAGCAATCTCCATTGCATCATCAATGTTTCCTTTTTGGTACTGTTGAATTCCTGAAATTAAATGATCTAGGTGCTCCATAAATGTAAGGATATACCTGACAACCATTACCCAAAATGACAAGTCTGCAATCGCTTCAACCTGTCTCCAGTAGGCTTCGGGAAGAACGTGTTCAGGCTTTTGTGTCAGGGCTGCCTTCCAGTCGTTGCTTTGGGGGAAGGCTGGTTTTCCTTAAGGTTGTCATTGCCCGTGATTTCCACAGGTGGCGTTAAGGATGATTCCACAAACTTGGAAAATTTTTCAAAAACCCCTTGACATGGCGTCCATGGTGTTCCAGTTTGTTTGGCGAAGATAGTAAAAAGGCAAGGATGCCGATAGATACATTAACAAGTTAATCAAGGAGGATTATATGTTCAGGAGTTTAAATATTTTTTAGCCAAAGCCGACAGGGT